>Ga0078972_1001010_pt1 | contig 112377 bp, 111 predicted proteins | sample YelNatPaOPGAMG01_FD_67568 | JGI IMG/M metagenome (GOLD analysis project Ga0078972, IMG submission 67568) | Hot spring thermophilic microbial communities from Obsidian Pool, Yellowstone National Park, USA - OP-RAMG-01 (SPADES assembly) (version 2) | ecosystem: Environmental > Aquatic > Thermal... | reverse complement strand
TTCACCGTGTCCCATGTTGACGGCGAAAGCCCCGGCTATGAGGACACCTGGCGGCATAATGCCGGCAACGATTGGCAATGCGCCCTGGCGGCGGCATAAACCGGGCCGGGCCACCTGGGGCAATGCCCTGGGTGGCCCTTCACCTCTCTTCCTCCATTTCCTTCAAAATGACCCTGCGTAATCTTCTCTCCTAAATAGATTTAAAATGAGGTTAGACAATCTCCCGGTGTACGTGGCATAATGTCATGTGAAAGAGTGTGAAGTAAAAGGCTGGCCACTGGTCCATGAATCCACTTGAAACCTATATCCGGGAACTTTACGATATCCGCTCTTCCGGAGCGGCTACCCCTGAGACTTCATATTATAGTCCCCTGGCCAACCTGCTTAACGACATCGGCAAAACCCTCAAACCCAAAGTCCGGTGCATCATCAATCTCAATAATCGGGGAGCTGGTTTACCCGATGGCGGCCTGTTCACCCCGGACCAGTTCCAAAAGCCCACCGAAGCCGAACCCTTGCCCGGCCAGATACCGGGCCGTGGGGTTATCGAAGTCAAATCCACCTCTGAGGACGCCTGGCTCACCGCCGCCGGGGAGCAGGTGTCCCGGTATTGGGGCAAATATCGCCAAGTCCTGGTAACGAATCTTCGGGATTTCCTTCTCGTGGGTCAGGACGCCGAAGGCCGACCGGTCAAGCTGGAATCCTACCGTTTAGCTGTATCCGAAGCCGATTTTTGGAGAGAGGCCGCCCACCCCCGCCGCCTGGCGATGGCCCATGGAGAGCGCTTCACCGAATACCTCAAGCGGGTGATGCTCCAAGCTGCCCCTCTTGCCGCCCCCAAAGACGTAGCCTGGTTTCTGGCCTCCTATGCCAGGGACGCCAAGGCCAGGATCGAGGGGGCCGATCTTCCTGCCTTGCAGGTGCTTCGAGCCGCCCTGGAAGAAGCCCTGGGCCTCAAGTTTGAGGGCGACAAAGGCGAGCATTTCTTCCGTTCCACCCTGGTGCAGACCATCTTTTACGGGGTCTTTTCCGCCTGGGTGCTGTGGAGCAAGAAATATCCCCCCACCGACCGCCAGGCCCGGTTTCGCTGGCGGGAGGCCGTCTGGTATCTGCACGTCCCCATGATCCGGGCCTTGTTTGAGCAACTGGCTACCCCCGCCAAACTCGGCTCCCTGGGCTTGGTGGAGGTCCTGGAATGGACGGAGACGGCCCTCAACCGGGTGGACCGGGCCTCATTTTTCGCCTCGTTTGAGGATGGCCACGCCGTCCAGTATTTCTATGAGCCCTTCCTGGAAGCCTTTGACCCCGAGCTGCGTAAGGACCTGGGCGTCTGGTACACCCCGCCGGAGATTGTGCAATACATGGTTGCCAGGGTCGATAAGGTTCTCCGGGATGAACTGGATATTGCCGATGGCCTGGCCGACCCCAGGGTCTATGTCCTTGACCCTTGCTGCGGCACCGGGGCCTATCTGGTGGAGGTCTTAAAGCGCATCACCGGCACTTTGAAAGAAAAGGGAGGAGACGCCTTAATCGGCCACGATGTGAAGCAGGCCGCCCTAAGCCGGGTCTTCGGCTTTGAAATCCTGCCCGCCCCGTTCGTAGTGGCCCATTTGCAGGTGGGCCTCTATTTGCAGACCTTGAGAGCACCCCTGATCGACGACACCAAAGAACGGGCTGGGGTCTATCTTACCAATGCTCTAACCGGCTGGGAGCCGCCCCAAGGCCCCAAACAGCGCCTCATCTTCCCGGAGATGGAGGAGGAGCGGGACGCCGCCGAAGAAGTCAAGCGGGACAAGCCCATCCTGGTGATCCTGGGCAATCCTCCCTACAATGCCTTTGCCGGGGTCAGCGCCGCCGCCGAAAAAAGCCTGGTGGAGCCTTACAAGGAGGGCCTGATTTCCGAGTGGGGCATCAAGAAATTCAACCTGGACGATCTCTATATTCGTTTTTTTGGCCTGGCGGAACGCCGCATTGCCGGGATGACCCGAAAAGGCGTGGTCAGCTATGTCTCCAATTTTTCCTATCTGGGCGATCCCTCTTTTGTGGTCATGCGCCAGCGGTTTCTTGCCGAGTTCGACGCCCTCTGGTTCGACTGCCTGAACGGCGACAGCCGGGAAACCGGCAAGGTCACCCCGGACGGCAAGCCTGACCCCTCCGTTTTTTCCACGGAATACAACCGGGAAGGCATCCGGGTGGGCACCGCCGTCTGCCTGATGGTCCGGCAAGAACAGCGAAAAGGCACCCCCACGGTCCGTTTCCGGCATTTTTGGGGGGTGACTAAGCGGGCCGATCTGCTGGAAAGTCTCCAAGCCCAGGATTTCGAAGCTCAATATCAACCTATCACCCCGGACATAACAAACCGCTATACTTTCCGACCCTCAGAAGTGGCGGGCCACTATCTGGAATGGCCGAAGCTGGTAGATTTGTGCAGCAATCCGCCAAACAACGGCCTTATGGAAAAGCGGGACGGAGCCTTGATTGATATTGACAGGACCGCCTTGGAACACCGCATGAGGCTTTATTACGACCCCGATGTTGAGTGGGGGGAGCTAAAGGCCCTCGGAAGCGGACTGACTCGAGACGCAGCAGGCTTTGAGGCCAAAAAGGTTAGACCGAAGGTGCAGGCCGCTGAGAGCTTCCAGCAGAATAAAATTTGCCGGTATGCCCTTCGGCCCTTCGATAACCGATGGTGTTATTACAGCGACGTTAGTCCCCTTTGGAACCGATCTCGCCCGGCATTATGGGAGCAATGCTGGCAAGAGAATTGGTTTCTTATGAGTCGACCGGCTGGCGTGGCCCATCCCGAAGGAGTTCCGGTGTTTTTCACTAAGCTACTTGGGGATAACGACTTTTTACGAGGCCATGCATACTATTTCCCTGTTTATCTGAAAGATAGGCGGAAGCAGAACAACGCCAATAACTCACAAAACCATCTTTTTGAGGAAACCGCAGCCTACGAAATCATCAAGGCCAACCTCTCCCCCACCGCCCGAACCTATCTCGCCGCCCTGGGCCTCCCGAATCCTGACGCCGACGGCGAGACCGCCGGGCTTATCTGGCTGCACGCCCTGGCCGTGGGGTACTCTCCCGCCTACCTGGAGGAGAACGCCGACGGCATTCGCCAGGATTGGCCCCGAGTGCCCCTGCCGGAAACCGCCGAGGCCCTAAATCACTCCGCCCGACTGGGCCGGGAGATTGCCGCCTTGCTGGACCCGGAGACCCCGGTTGCCGGAGTGATCACCGGAACCCTGCGGCCCGAGATCAAGTCCATGGCCGTTATTTCCCGGGTGGGCGGCGGCCCCCTGAACCCCGACGCCGGGGACCTGGCCCTGACCATGGGCTGGGGTCATGGCGGCAAGGGCGGGGTCACCATGCCGGGTAAGGGCAAGGCGATCAAGCGAGATTATACCTCGGAAGAACTGGCGGCCATCCGGGACGGCGCCGCCGCCCTGGGCCTCACCTTCGAGCAGGCTCTGGCACACCTGGGCGAGTCCACCTTTGACATCTATCTGAACGAGGCGGCCTACTGGCGCAACGTCCCCGAAAAGGTCTGGAACTACTACATCGGCGGCTACCAGGTCATTAAAAAGTGGCTCTCCTACCGGGAAAAGCCCCTCCTGAGGCGTCCCCTAACCCCGGACGAGGCCCGAGAGGTGATGAATATGGCCCGCCGCCTGGCCGCTATCGTGCTGTTGGAACCTGCCCTGAACGCCAATTATCAGCATATCAAGGATAGCGCCTATTCCTGGCCAAGGCAGCAGGGTTAAAAGAATGTTACGGACAAAAATGCTCAAAATGTTTCAGGATGCATTTAATATTGCTTGCTGCTCCGGAAATGTTTCATGGTGATTTATCAATCCCGTTATGCGCTCAGACCTTTCCGGGTTTCCAGGTCAGCTTCAATAACGTAGAATCTGGGTAGAGAGGGGAAAAGGAGTATTATCATGAGCATACAGCTTACCATAGACCTGCCGGAGGATGTCTTTGCTTTGCTGAGGAAAAGCCCCTCCGAGTTTGTCGGAGAGTTGCGCCTGGCCGCCGCGGTGAAGTGGTACGAACTGGGCAGCATATCCCAATCCAAGGCCGCAGAACTGGCCGGAGTGAGCCGCCAGGAATTCCTGGAAGCCTTAAACCGTTTCAAGGTTTCTCCCTTCCAGGTGACCCCGGAGGAACTTGCCAGGGAAGCAGCCGATGCCTAAAAGGCAGGTGGTAGTAACCTTTCGAGAATGACCGAAAGATTGGAGCTGTCATGGACATTGATCAAAAGCTAATCGAGGAGATCATAGGGCGCATCTTGAACGTCACCCAGCCGGAGCGGATCATTCTCTTTGGCTCAGCGGCAACGGGGAAAATGACCAGGGACAGCGATATCGACCTCATAGTCTTGAAAAAAGCCACTCCCGTCGATCTCCGGAAGGAAAGCGTGCGCTTACGACAGGCCTTGCGAGGTTTAGACCACGCCTTTGACATCATCGTCATGGCCACCGAACGCTTCGAAGAAAGCAAAGGAGTCATAGGGGGCATCGCCTATCCGGCCAACAAATATGGGAAGGTGATCTATGAGACCGCCTGAGGAAGTCAAACGCGACCTGGTGCGGCAGTGGCTGGCCAAGGCTGATGAAGACCTGAACGCGGCGAAAGCCCTCCTGGCCCTGGGCACCGCTTTTTTCGCCACCATCGGCTTCCATGCCAGCAGGCGGCCGAAAAATACCTCAAGGCCTTTCTGACCTGGCAGCAAATCGAGTTCCCCAAGACCCACGACTTGAGTCTGCTCCTTGTACTCATATCGACCGCGGCTCCGTCATTGGCCGAATGTCTGGATGATATTGCCGAGCTTACTTCTTATGGAGTGGAGATTCGCTATCCCGGAGATATCCCGGAGGTCAACAGGGAAGATGCTGAAGAAGCACTACAATTGGCGGAGAAAGTGAGAGAGGCGATCCAAGGTGCCTTAGACAAAACAGATTGACCGTCAACGAAGGCTTGAGAGGCAAAGGCCCCCAGGCGATAGCAGCTAAATTGTAGATTTGGGCCAAAAAGTACATTTCACTTTTCGAGAATTGTAGAGAAGTATAATTCTGGAGATGGTGTATGGCGATCTTAGCTGAATGCCCCTGGTGTCATAAAAAGCAGTCGATAAGAAACCGGAAATGCGCCTGCGGCAGTGATCTGACGGCAGCCAAGAGGGCCAAGAAAGTCAGGTATCGGGTGACCTATCGCCTGCCCGGGGGAAAGCAGCGCCGGGAGTACGTGGGGAATGACCCGGATGGCCGGCCGCTCGGGATTGAGGAGGCCAAGGCTGCGGAAGGCAAGCGCAGGGCACAAAAGAAAGAAAATCCCTCCATTTTGGAGAAGGTCCCCGCGGAGCGGATGACTTTCTCAGAGCTCATCGACTGGTATCTTGACCTGAAATCGGTACAGAAATTAGCCTCCTTCAAACGAGTAAAATGTGCGCTGGGAAGTTTCGGCAAAGTTTTTGGCGACAGTATTGTCAGCAGCCTTAAACCCCTGGACCTGGAAACCTACCAAGACAAGCGGGAAGAGGAAGGGCTGGCTCCGGCTTCCATCGATATGGAAATCAGTCTGGCCAAAACCATGGTCACCAAAGCCTTTGACAACGACCTGGTGGATGGCAGGACGGTTAAGGCTTTCCGGCCGCTAAAGAGGAAGCTCAGAAGGGCAGCCAATGCCAGGCGGCGGACGCTGAGCATAACAAAGTATGTGAGCCTCTTGAACGTATCCCCGCCCCCCCTTCGGGCTTTCCTGACCCTGGCCGTCAACACCGGTATGAGACTGGGAGAATTGCGCTCCCTCAAGTGGAGTCATATCGACCGGGAAAAGTGGTGCATCCGGTTATCGGCCGATATCACCAAGGAGCATAGACCCAAAGTGATCCCCGTTAATCATCATGTGCGGCGGGTGCTGGCTGAACTTCCCCAGGCCCTACACCATGATTTCGTGCTGACCTATCGGGGCAAGCCCATTATCAACGTGGGGGGGAGTTAAGGAATCCTTCAAGAAGGCCTGTCAGCGGGTTGGGATTGACCATGGCCGGCACGTGTTCGGGCGGGTTGATCTTCCATGACCTGCGCCGTACCGTGAAGACCAACATGGTCAACGCCGGTGTTGACCAGGTTCACCGGGACATCATCTTAGGCCACAGCCTGCACGGCATGGATGTCCATTACATGGCCCCTTCGGAAGACGATCTCCGTCGCGCCATGGCGCGCTATACCGAGTGGTTGGACAGTCAGCTTAATCTGCAAAGTGTTGACCAAAACGTTGACCAAACCTAAGAGCAAGCATCGACAGCAAATCATAACTCATTGATATCATTGGTGCCTGGGGCCGGACTCGAACCGGCACGGGGCGAACCCCGAGGGATTTTAAGTCCCTTGCGTCTACCCGTTCCGCCACCCAGGCTAATTAATTATATCAGGTAGTTATCCTTTTTTCTGGTAGCTGAAACAGCTTTGCTGAAGACATCGGTGAATATTCCCGCCGGTTTTCCACCTCCAGGGCTGTCAATTCATCCTTACCGGCGAAGTAGTGTCGCTTGAATACATTACGGGCCTGGTAGCCGCCATTATACGGAAATAGTTATGGCCCTGCAACCGACAGTTGTGAGCTGAAGGCCGGATATACGCGCCGCAGAAATTGCCCAAGAGGGTTGCAGAGAGATGGTTCTTTTTCCTGAAAAGCAAACGGCGCTTCGTGAAGACCCGCAGGGGCCATTTACGGCGCGCCGTCTGTCGACATCCGGTCAGGGCCGGGGCCTTGTGGCCTTTTGCCCCCGCTAATGTCCGGGTTTCCCCCCCCAGCCTGCCTCTTCCAGGCCGGTTTCCTCCACCGCCTTGGCCAGGATCGCAAGTTTGACGGGTTGCACCTTGCGATACACTTCTTCGGGGGGCTTCACTTCCCCGTCCACGGTGAGAAGGGTCATGAGCGGAATGCCGAAAAGGCGCTCGTTCTCCTCAAGGTAGGGCAGTATGAGTTCCCAGTCCGCCTGGGACAGGGGCACGATTTCGCCGCCGTTGAGCTGTTCGTCCACCAACTGGCGGTAGGGATCACGGATATAGATCGCCCCGCCGGAGGCCAGGGAAAAGAGGTTGGAGCCGGGATAAGGGCTGGCCTGTGCCCTGATGCGGCCCCGGTGGTCGAACTCCAGGCCGTTGACAATAACAAAGCCGCCGCCTTTCAGGGTATCCCCCGCCATGAAAGATTCGGCCAGAAAATCGAGGGCTGTGCCGTTGATCACCACCCGAGGGCGTCCCACGGCGTTGATGAGAGGGCGGCCGGCGGCGTTCCCCATGATATAGACTTCCCCGCCTTTGGCGCCATACATGAAGGTTTGGCCCACGTCGCCATAGACCACTAACCGGCCCCGCTTCATGATCTGCCCCAACTGATCTTGGGCATTGCCGTGGACGTAAATCTGCATGCCATCGATGCCGGAGGCCAGATAATCCCCGGAACTGCCGTAGACGTCGAAGCGCACCTGGTCGGTGTTGAGGCCAAAGCCGCAGCCCAGGAAGCGTTGGCCCCGGTAGCCGTAACAGATGAAGCGTTTCCAGCCCAGCTCATAGGCCCGGCACAAGAGACGCGCGTCACAGTCTTCGCCCTCCGGGGGAAATTCCGCGGCATTGAGGACCAGGATGGCATCCTCGCCAGGAGGAGCAGCCAGGGTCTCCCGAGTTTGCCAATCGAGGCGGCGATAACGGCTGGCGTCCTTTTCTCCCATTGGGGGCACCGCCGCGAAAATCCGGGTCAGGGATTCCAGCAGAAGGCGAATCAGGTGACTGCGTTTCTTTTCGCCGGGGTCGTAGCGCCGGTCGAGGAGCAGGGTCAGGGCTTCGATGGCCGCAGCCCTGAGCACATCATTTTTCCGGGCCAGTTCCTCCGCCACGGTGAGTATTTCCAGGAAATGCGCATAAGACCACGTCGTCAGGCGGGAGGTGACAAACTGGAACAGGGCCTGGCCGGTGTTGTCGCGCAGAAGCTCTGCCACCCGGGGGGCCAGTTCCTCCATGAGATCAGAGGTTAATTCGGGGAGATACCCCTTCCATGGCTGCTGGAACCAGGGCACGGTCTTGGGTTTGCCGAATTTGTCGTGGCAGGACAGAACCTTCTTGCCGTTTTTGTTCTCCAGGGAAAAGATAAAGGCCCCGCCGTCGGTGTGGCTTCCGCCTCGGGCGTTCCAGTAGAGGTCGGCTACGGGGCAGAAACGCGGGTCTTCTTCGGCCAGGCTGGCCAGCGTCGCGTCAATGGCCTGTTTTTCGGAGCACACCAAGCCGATCTGCACATCCCCTTCGGAGAGGGCAAACACCTGGGGCCGCAGCATGCTGGTGTCGGTGATGCCGATGAGTTCCAGTTTGTTTTTGGCGGTGTCGTTTCTGGCAATAATGAAAAACCAGGGGCCATCAGGCGAGCCGTGGATGCTGGCGGACTGAATCTGGCGGTAAATGCGCTGCTTGTGCGGCGGCAAGAGATCAAAGTCCCGCTCCGTGGTGGGGGCCAGGGCCTCGATGACGTATTCCAGGGGGTAGCCGTACAGCCGATGCCACAGGTCGAAGAGGAGCACCGCCACTTCGGTGTCGGTGAGGAACTGGGGGTAAAAATGGCGCTGGCTCAGATACTCGCTCACCGCAAAATAGTTGGCGAAGTCGCCGTTGTGCACCAGGGCCACGTTCAAGGCCGCGAAGGGGTGGGCGCCGCCGGGGTGCCAGACGCGACCCCTGGTGGGATAGCGCTGGTGCGCGATCCAGATGTGGGCCTTGAAATCCAGGAGTTGGTAGTACAATGCCGCTTCCTCGGCATAGCCCACGATCTTGAGGATCATGATATTGCGGCCCTGGGAGAGGACAAAGGCCTTTTTCTCCCCCAACGAGGCATAAAAGGTCTGGTTTAGCCGGTAGCAGTTCTGGGCGACGAATTCGTCTTCCACCAGGCGCAGGGGGATTTCATAAAGCCGGTGCTGGTGCACGAAATATTGCAGGACCTCGGGCTTGACCCTGACGAAGTAGCGCCAGACGTCGGGGGGCTGCACCATCAGGCCGGGAAGATCCCGCCAGTCCCTGACGGTGGGGACCTTGGCCTGATGGGTGATCGCAAAGACATTGGTGATGAACTGACTTTCCACCTGGCGCCGCGCTTCGGGGTCGAGATAGGCCACCTGGATCAGGTATTCTTCTTCCAGAACTTTCTGAGAGATGCCCAGGGAGCCGGCGTCGAGGCCCACCGCGGCGATGCCGCCGCCTTTGCCGTTGCCCCGGTTGTGCATCTGGATGGAAGGCAGGAAGATATGTTTGCCCGACACCGGCACGCTGGCCGCAAAGCCTGTAACGCCGCAGCCGCCCTCGTCTTCGCCCTTGACGATCTTGTCGACAGGATAGGGGCGGGGCAAGTCCTGACGGGTTTCCCAAAGTTTGAGGCCGGGGTGGATATCCTTGTTGCTTTGTTTCATGTAAGTCACCGAATACGATTATTGGTGCGCAAAACGCAACCCTGCACACATTAACTTTGCACTATTTATCCGCCCAGGCGGGCATGGCTTTTAAGTAATGGGTGGCGCGCTCGCTGGCCTTGGCATCATCTATATTCGGCTGCCAGGTCTTGAGCCATTCCACCACGCCGGTGTGAATTTCCTCATAGGGCCTGAGGTTGCCGTCGTCATCCACGCACTGGTTGCAATAATGGGGCACCGAGCTCATGAAGAACGGCATATCAAGCGGCGCGGAGCAGGAATAACAGAAATCGCTGAACATATCTCGCCTCGATTTGGTTAAGAATTTACGTATCAGGACTCAAGGTGCAAAGATCACACATTATTGGTCTGAAAGACGCACTACATACTCTTCGGATTTCTCCTAACCGAAAACCCAAGACCGTCTTTTACGCTCCCCGCCGGATGTCGTCATCCACCGGCAGCTTATAGTAATCCAGGTGCACCAGGGTGTCGGTGCGGCCCACCAGTTCCCTGATGCTCCTCATGGCGAAGCGGCGCAGAATCTCTTTGAGCTGCCAGGTCCAGGCGTGGTACAGGTTGCAGACCCGTTGGGTGCCCCAATCCACGGTCATCATGTCCACGAGTTCCGGGTCGGTGGTGGCAATACCGCGCACACACCCCCGGCCGGACTCGCACTGGTGGCAGCGGATACACTCCAGGGCGACCAGATCCGCGGTGCCGATCTGCACGCCGTCGGCCCCCAGGGCGATGGCTTTGGCCACATCAAAGGCGGTGCGGATGCCGCCGGAAGCGATGAGTGTGATCTGGTCCCGGATGCCCTCCTGTACCAGAAACTGGTGCACCTTGGGGATGGCGAACTCGATGGGCATGGCGATATTTTTCTTGGCGATGTCGGGGGCCGCACCCGTGCCGCCGTAGCTGCCGTCCAATTGCACCACGTGCGCGCCGGCGTAGTAGCTGCCCACCGCCACCATGTCCACGTCCGTGGGGGTGGAAACTTTCACTGACACCAGGGCCCGGGGATTCACTTCCTTGATCCAGTCGAGGTGTTTTTTGTGGTCCTCGACGGAATAGACGCTGTGGAAGGGGAAGGGGGAGAACAGGGCGCTCCCCGGCACCGACTCCCGCATCCGGGCCACGGCCGGGGTGACCTTGTCCCCCAGGAGGTGGCCGCCCAGCCCGGGCTTGGCGCCCTGGGCATACTTGAACTCCACCATGCGCACCCGCTGGATGGTGTCTTCCCGCACGCCGAACAGCCCGGTGGCCACCTGGGTGACCACGTAGTTGTCGTAGGGATAAAGGGCTTCAGGGTAACCGCCCTCGCCGGTGGACATGAGGGTGTTGTAGCGCACCGCAGCCCTGAGGCGGGAGAGGATGGTGTTTAAGCTCACCGAACCGAAGGACATGCCGCCGCCGTACCAGGGCACTGATATGGTAACGAGCGGCCGCCCATCACCCCGGCGGTTCAGCCCCACCTCCAGGGAAATATCTTCGTGTTTGAGTTTGGAGTCCCTGCTCGGGGGCGGGAACAGGAAACGCAGCTTGTCGAAGCCGCCCCCCGAAGCGCCGGTGCGGTACTCCAGGTCGCTATACGGGAGCGTGCCGAATTCGGCCATCCACCACGTGGCCAGCAACAGGTCCGCAGGCCAGCGGCTGTCCCCCAGGGAGGTGTAAGCAGGATGAAAGCGCACCGACAGGGCCTGGGTGGGGCAGTTGGCCACGCAGAAAAAGTCGTTTTTTTCGCAGCTCGGGCCGATACACAGATAGCTCTTGGGCCGCCGGATGAATCTCCCCACCTTGGTGTGGACGCCATACGGGCAGAGTTCCACGCACTTGCCGCACTGAATGCACCTCCCTTCATTGCGCCAGACGCGGTATTTGGACAGGGGGTTTCTAAACCGGCAGGGGGTGCGCACCGGCTCCCAGGGGGCGGGGCCCCAGGGTTGGGTTTCTGCCATTTTCAGGGCTGGTTCGTTCACCATGGGCATATCCGTAAGGTTTAGAGGCGGTAAGCTTTAATTTGCAGGCTTTCAGCTCTTACAGCCATTTTTTTCAGGTCAATGTGAGGTCACCAGGGGAGGAGATGAAAACTTCCTCTTCGCCAGAGCCCTCTCCCGGTGGGGGAAAAGGGAATGGAGATGATTTTCCATCATCCCCTCTCAAGAAGGTTCCCCTTGAGGAAAAGTTCATTATCCTCCAGAAAAGATCTAAAGATTAACGCTTCACTCCCCAGCCCGCCGGTCGCCCATTTCTGCGGCGGGGCGGGCGAACAGGGGGGCGAAAATCTCTTTTTGCAGTTCTTCCACGAACATGGCCCGGCCCACTTCGCCCCGGAGGCGGCGCACTTCTCTTATGCCCATGGCTCCCAGCACTTCCAGGAGCTGGTTGTTCCAGGCGCCCATGAGGTTCATCAGGCGCTGGGCGCCCTGTTTGATCTCCACCTTGTCCATCTGCACAGGGCAGGGCTCGCCTTTGAGGCAGTTGCCGCACACCCGGCATTCCAAAGCGATGAGAAGGGGGACGTCCACCACGACGCCGTCGGCCCCGCAGATAATGGCCTTGGCCACGTGCTCGGCCATGGCGATGCCGCCTGAGGCCAGGATCGTCACCGTATCCCTGAGCTTCAGCTCCACCAGGCGCAGATGGGTCTGGCGGATGAGGTCCTTCAGGTGCAGGTGGCTGACGTCTCCTGAGCCCCTGGCGGTGGGGCTGGCCGCCAGGTGAATGATTTCGGCCCCCGCGGAGGCGAGGTCCGCCGCCCGGCGGCTAGCCCGGCCGTCCGCCGGGACTTTCACCATGCAGACCAAATCAGGATAGCGCCGTTTCAGGGCATCCACCTGGGCCACGATATTATCGGAGTCCAGAATCTCCACCAGACGAACTTCGGACAGGAGGTGGTCATCCAGCTCCACAGTCCCGGCCGGGAAGCTGGGGATGAGATTGGCCGGAGTCTGGGCCAGTTTCTGGGTGATCTGACTCCTGGTGACCACCATCAGGGTGCCCAGGTTCCTGGCGGCGGTGAGCGAAGCCTGCAACACTCGGGGCAGGCCGGCGCCGAAGGGAGGTTCGCCCAGCAGAATCGGCAGAGGGATCTCGACGACAGGGGAGGGCTCGAAGGCCAGGTCATCCTGGTCAAACATCAGAAAAAGGGGATGGCGCCCCAGGTCGACGGCGGTGCTGATGTATTCCCGCCCGTGAATGCCGTCCCGGGTGGGCCGCACAATTTCGGACATGTCAGTCCAAATGGCATCGAAGCCGTCACCCGAGAACGGCCCGCCGTAGCCGGCGCCGGAGACCGGAATTTTGCCGGTTTCCGCCTGGTACCAGGTGCTCAGGAGAATCTCCGGGGTCCAGTAGGCGTCCCCCATCTCCTCATACTGCGGGTTCAGCGTCTTGGACACCAGTTCCCGCGGACAGCCCTGGACGCAGCGGAAACAATTCTTGCAGACGCTGTCGATGGTGTCGGTAAGGCTGGTTCTGTCGAAGTCCCGCTGATCAAAGGCGTGATAAGGGCAGGTCTCCTTGACGCAGCGGGTGCAGCGGACGCAGCCTTCGCCCCAATCCAGCACGGTGCTTTTGCCATGGGCCGGGAAGCGGGGCGCGGTCGGTTGTATGTGGATATGATACTTGGCCGGCATGGTACAGCCTCACCCCTGCTGGTCGGACCGAACCACCCGGCGGGGTCCGGAAGCGTCACCGCAGGACCAGTCCTTGGGAGGGGTGAGTTCCACGAGCCGGTCCAGTTCTCCCAGGGCCGACAGCCGGTCATAGATTTGCAGCCAGGCGCAGGGCACTTCGGGGACAAGTTCTTTGGCCAGGTTGATTTCGCACAGGCCGTTCCTGGCGCCGCCGCAGGGGCCGTTGAGCAGGCTCTTGGCGCAGCGGGACACGGGACAGATGCCGCCGGTGATACCCAGCATGCAGTTGCCGCAGCCCCGGCAGTTTTCCAGCCACAAACCCCGCTCCGCGGTCTCGCCGATGAACAGGGTGTTCAGCGCAGGAAAGACCGGGGTATCCGGGAGCCGGTCAGCCAGGGCCTGGACCCCGGCGCCGCAGGCCAGGGACAGGACGGCGTCCGCCTCCTGGGCCGCCTCCACCACCTCCAGCAGGAATTCGTGGACACACTGGCGGTCCACGCTGGCTTCCCGAATAGCCATTTCTTTCCCTGCCAGGCGAAAAGCCATCTGCAGGGCGGCGGCCAGTTCCGCCACCTCCCGGCGGCCGCCGCTAGCGCATTCGGCCACGCAGGTATCACAGCCGGCAAGCAGAAGCCGGTCGTATTTCTTCACCATGTCCTGGATTTCAGCCAGGGGTTTTCTCGTTCCAACTATCACGGTTGCTCCTTTTCCACCTTGGTGCTGACCCGGGCGGGGTTTGGCCCCAGTCGCCGGGCCCGCTCCAAAATCTCCTTCGCCAACGCGGCCAGGGCCTCCTGGTTGCCGGCGGGAAGCTGAGTCATGCCCAATCTTTCCGGCTCCAGACCGATTTCCTTCAGGTAATCCCGGGCATGACCCACCCGTTTGGCCATGCGGAAACTGCCTTCCACCAGTTGACAGGCCGGTTCGGGACAACCCACGATCCACAGGAGATCGGCATCGCTTGCCAGAGTGCGGAGCATCTGGAAGACCTCCACCTTACTGCTGCAGGGTTCGTGAATCACCCGAACGTTGAGGCCGGCCTGCCCCAATGGGTTGCTTAACCGGAGAGGATCAGGAACAGCCTGGCGGCAGGCCATCAACACGACATTCAGCTTCTGGTTCATGGCAGTTCGTCTATCACCGTGGTGGAATCTGTGTATCAAAGTGCAATTGTACTTTTTACATTAATTTGCCACTGTTGCAAATGGGAAAAAAGCCTTCCCAGGCGCTTTCGGAGAAAGCAGCCGCCCTTTCCTCACAACAGGCAACTTTTCTTTCTGTATACCAAATTATGTGCAGAAGTTAAAGAGAAGCTGGAAGTTTGCTTCGCCATTGCGCTCCTTCAGGTCTTCCGCATCCATTTTTTGCGCTCATCGATGTCGTCGGGGTACATGACTGCCTCGTGACCCCGTTCCCGGGTGCGGATACGGATGGCTTCCTCCACCGGGTAAACAAAAATCAGCCCGTCACCCGGTTCCCCGGTATAGGCGGCGGTGAGGATGGCCTCGATGGTGTCCTCCAGGTTGTGCTCGCTTAAGATAATGTTGATCTGTATCTTGGTGAGCATGTCCACCTGGTAAGTGCCGGAGCGGCCGGAGAGACTGATGCCGCCTTGGCGGCCGTGGCCGCGAATCTCGAAGGTGTTGAGACCGACGATGCCGATCTGCCTCAAGGCTTCCTTGACATCATTGAGCTTGTCTTCCCGGATAATAGCTTCGATTTTTTTCAACATGGCTTTCTCGGGTCCTGGGTTGCAGGTTTCAAGTGTTTGTTCTGTAGCCGCAGGCTTCAGCCTGCGCTTGCCCGGCTGAGGGCACCGTTGCCGCCGACCATTTTCAGAGCAAATGTTCAAAAGCCCACAGCCCACAGCTTAACCCCGACAGGCGAGAGCCGTCAGCTCTCAACTATACGCCCGCTCGCCGTGGGAGCTGATATCCAGGCCCACTTCCTCTTCCATGGAGGTCACCCTGAGGCCGATACTCATATCCAGGAGCTTGGCCAGCACGTAAGTGACCACAAAAACAAAGACGATGGTCGTCGCGATGGCCAGGAGCTGGACCGCGAGCTGCCCGGGGTTCCCGTAAAACAGGCCGTTGGCGCCGGCGGGGTTCACTTCGGTGGTGGCAAACAGGCCCGCGGCGATCATGCCCCAGAGGCTGCTCATGCCGTGGCAGGGCCAGACATCCATGGACTCGTCCAGGTTGCGCCGGATGCGGAAGCGGATGCCGTAATAGCCGATGGGCGCGGCCACCACACCCACCACCATGGCGGCCATGGGGGTGATGTACCCGGCCGCAGGCGTTACCGCAGCCAACCCCACCACCATGCCGGTGACCAGACCCAGGGTGCTGGGGCGGCCGTCCAGCCAGGAGAGGAGCATCCACACCAGGCCGGCCGCAGCCGCAGAGGTGTTGGTGGCCAGCAGCGCATTGACCGCGACGCCGTTGGCTGCCAGGGCGCTGCCCCCGTTAAAGCCGAACCACCCTACCCAGAGCAGACCTGCGCCGATGACCGTCAGGGGAATGTTGTGGGGCTCCATGGGGACCTTCCCGAACCCCTTCCGGGGGCCGATGGCCAAGGCGAAGGCCAGGGCCGAAAAGCCGGCGGCGATATGCACCACCGTACCCCCGGCGAAATCCAGGGTGCCGAGCTTGTTGAGCCAGCCGCCGTTGCCCCAGACCCAATGGGCCAGGGGATCATACACCAGGGTGGCCCACATCAGGCTGAAGAGCAGGAAACTCTTGAAGCGCACCCGCTCCACAAAAGCGCCGACAATGAGGGCCGGGGTGATCACCGCAAACATCATCTGGAAGGCGGCGAACAGGCTGTGGGGGATGGTCTTGCCGTACGCCGCGTACGGCGCCGCACCCACCCCCTGAAATCCCAGAAAATCCAGGCCGCCGATCAACCCGCCGATATCCGGACCGAAAGCCAGAGTGTAACCAAAAAGGATCCACTGCACCCCGATCAAGGCCAGGAACACATAAGTCAAGGTCAAGGTGGACAGCATGTTCTTGCGCCGGGCCATGCCCCCATAAAAAAAGGCCAGGGCCGGGGTCATCATCAATACCAGGGCGCAGCTCATCAGCACCCAGGCGGTATCGCCGGCGTTGATAGCGGTATTCATCCGTCAATCTCCCTCAAAGACCGGGTCCTGAGATGAAAGAGGAGGGCCAGGACGAATAACCCCGCCCTTCCTGGTAAAAAAATGTATCACCTAACCGGAACACACCAGGGCCAGGAGGGCTTGTTTTCCTCCTGGTCCTGGCACAAGTTGACCGGTCTTTCGCCGCGAAGACAAGACCTACAGGATGGGCAGGTAACGCTCGATTTCGAAGGCGCTGACGTGCATGCGGTAGCGGTCCCACTCGATTTTCTTGTTCTCGATGAACTTGGTGAAAATATGATCGCCCAGGGTTTCCTTAATGAGGGCGCTCTTTTCCACCTCGACGATGGCTTCATGGAGGCTGCCCGGCAGCTCCACGATGCCTTTTTGCGCCCGCTCCTTTTCGGTCATATGGTAAATATCCTGTTCCACCGGGTCGGGGAGCTTGTAGTTTTTCTCGATGCCCTTCAAACCTGCGGCCAGCATGACCGCAAAGGCCAGGTAGGGGTTGCAGGCCGGGTCGGGAGCCCGGTACTCGCAACGGGTGGCGGCTTCCTTGCCGGGCTTGTACATGGGCACCCGGACCAGAGCGGAGCGGTTGCGGCGGGCCCAGGCCACGTACACCGGGGCTTCGTAGCCGGGCACCAGACGCTTGTAAGAGTTGACCCACTGGCTGCAAATGCCGGTGATTTCCCGGGCGTGCGTCAACAGCCCGGCAATATAGCTCTTGCCTTCCGCGGATAGATGGTACTCGTCCTTGGGGTCGTAAAAGGCGTTTTTCTTTCCCCTGAAGAGGGACTGGTGGGTGTGCATGCCGCTGCCGTTGATGCCGAAGATGGGCTTGGGCATAAAGGTGGCATAAATCCCGTTCATCAGGGCGACGGTCTTAACCGTTGTCTTAAGTGTCATGGTCTTGTCGGCCATCACCAGGCCTTCGTCGTAGCGCATGTCGATTTCATGCTGGCTGGCTGCCACTTCGTGGTGGCTGTACTCGACCCGCACGCCCAGTTTCTCCAGGGCGAAGATGGTTTGCCGGCGGTAGTCGTTGGCCAGATCCAGGGGCGGCGCGTCGAAATACCCGCCCTCATCAAGGATTTCCGTACCCTGATTGTTTTTGAAATAGAAGAATTCCAGTTCCGGACCGATGTAATAGGTGTAGCCTTTTTCCGCAGCCTTGGCCAACATGCGCTTGAACACGTAACGGGGGTCGCCGGGATAGGGGGAACCATCCGGCTGCAGGATGTCGCAGAACATCCGGGCTACGGGCTGCTCTTCGGGGCGCCAGGGCAGAAGCTGAAACGTGGTGGGGTCGGGCTTGGCGATCATGTCGCTCTCTTCGATGCGGGAGAAGCCCTCGATGGACGAGCCGTCAAACCCCATGCCTTCGGTCATGGCCTCTTCCAGTTCAGAAGGACGAATGGCGAAACTCTTCAAAACCCCGAGAACGTCGGTGAACCAGATCTGGATGAAGCTGACCTTGCGATCTTTGACTACTTTGTAAACATCTTCAATGGTTTTACAGTCCACAACAGCCTCCTTGCGAGGAAATATCTTTGCTGCCTGCATGACAAGCAAAGAGCGTGCCCAGACCATTTTCCTGAGGAATATCAAGGAAAAACGACCTGGGATACAGTATTGCCTACCTCAAGTGCTACATATTTGTTAAAAAAAAGAAGGTTATTTTACAAGATTGTAAGTAAAAATCATTTTTGTGGGTTCCGAACGGTTCTTTTTTTGACGATACCGTAATGTCCTAGCCTCAATCTGCGCTGGCAAAGGTGAGGACACCTGTGCCACCGACCATTTTCAAAGACGGAAGGGTATGAGGATACCCTCATAATACTAAATTTTCCATCAGTTAGAAAACCTGATATGATGTTGCCGGGCAAAAGAACTCATCAATATGGGTAACAATGATGGAAAGGCGGTGGTGCAACAGTCTCTTCTTGCCGAAGTTAACGGCTGCGGTACTGTCGGGGGTCCAGGCCGTAGTTTTTGATTTTATATCCCAGGATGCGCAGACTGGTATCCAGATATTCGGCGGCTTGGCTCTGGTTTCCCCGGGTGGCGGTGAGGGCCTCCACGATGAGTTCCCGTTCCAGGTTCTCCACCTGAGCCGCCAGACTGAGGCGATGGGGGTGGGTGCTGCTCTGATCCGCGGCCGGCGGATAGGCGCAGGCCGGCGGTTGCAGGCTGGGAGGCAGGTGGGCGCTTAAGATGGTGTCGCCGTCGCAGATCAGGAGGGCCCGCTCCACCACGTTTTCCAGTTCCCGGACGTTCCCCGGCCAGCGATATTGCATAAGGAGATCCAGGGCCGCCTGGGACAGGCGCCGGGTGGGCTTGCCTTGCTCGGAGGCGTGCCTGGCCAGGAAATGCTCGGCCAACAGGGGGATATCGGCCTTGCGCTCCCTGAGCGGCGGCAGATAAATCGGAAAGACGTTCAGGCGGTAATAAAGGTCTTCCCGGAAAATCCCATCCGCCACCAACTGTTCCAGATCCCGGTGGGTGGCCGCCACCAGGCGCACGTCGGCTTTCAGGGTGGCGGTGCCGCCCAGCCGGGTGAACTCCCGTTCCTGGATGACCCGCAAGAGCTTGAGTTGCACAGTGGGACTCAAGTCACCGATTTCATCCAGGAAAATGGTGCCTCCCTGGGCCAGCTCAAAACGACCGGACTTACGGCTTAAGGCCCCGGTGAAGGCCCCTTTTTCATGGCCGAACAGTTCGCTTTCCACCAGGGTTTCAGGCAAGGCCGCCAGGTTGACCTTAATAAAGGGCTTGTCGGCCCGCCGGCTGTTATAATGGATGGCATTGGCCACCAGCTCCTTGCCGGTGCCGGATTCCCCCCGGATCAGGATGGTGGCGTTGGACGGGGCCACCCGGGTGATCATCTCGAAGACCTGGCGCATGCGGGAACTGGTGCCCACTAAATTTCCCACCTGATAGCGGGCCTGGAGTGCCCCTTTGAGCTTCAGGTTCTCATCCCGCAGGGCCTCTTTTTCCTGGTCGATGAGGAGCAGGTTGTTGCCCGCCTGGGCGATGATGGAGGCGATAATGGTGAGGAGGCGCACATCCCGGTCGAGGTTGAGCTCCTGGTAGCGCCGGTCCACGGACAGGGCCCCGATGGTCTGGTGGTTGATCTTGATGGGTACGCAGATGAAAGACAGTTCGTCCCGGGCCTTGCCCCGGGAGCGGGTGCGGTTCAGGAAGAGGGGCTCCTGGCTGACCCGGGGGACCACCATGGGCTCGCCGGTTTCCACTACCCGGCCGGTCACCCCCTCCCCCAGTTTGTAGCGGCCCCGGCGCCGGGCCTCGGCGGTGAGGCCCTGGGCCACTTCGATCTGGATTTCATTGGTCTCCGGCGTCAGGATGGTGATGGTGCCCCGCTCCATGCCATGGCTTTGGGCCAGAATTTTCAGGATGTGCTGGAGGTTGCGTGCCAGGGGACCGGGCGCATTCAGGATCTGGGTAATTTCGAACAGCAGGGCGAGCTCCTCTGCAGTTCTCCCCGCTTCCCGATGAGTGGTGATTGAGGTGTCTTTTTCTTCCACGAACTCCCCACCTGTGCTGAAAAAAGCAAGAGTCATGCCAGGCGGTCTTTTCTCCCAAAAATCAGGAAAAATTCATCCCATATGTGCATGATTATCCCATTTTTGAACATTATATTATACATATTTGTAAAAAGCATCTTTTTCTCAGGGCAGAATTGCCCAACCGAAGCCTGCCCGGCTTTCTCCTTGACAGAAAAAAACATTAAACGTATTTACCTTTATTAAAAAAAAATCCGAAATAAGTGGGCAGACGAACAAGAGCCACTTTTTTCCCCGATCCCTTCTGTGAGCCGGGATGGAAAAGCACAAGCACGGGAACGTCAGCATCCTAACCCTGGCAGGCCATCAGGTTGTGGCGTTCCTGGACTATATGGGCGACTTAAGCCTGTTTGCCATCGAGGCCGGCCGCAGCCTGGCGGTGCCGCCCTGGTTTGTCCGGGAAACCATCGCCCAGATGTACCAATTGGGAGTGAAATCCCTGGCCCTGGTGCTGGTGGCTGCCTTCGCCCTGGGTATGGTCCTGGCCATGCAGGGGCTGAAGGTCCTCACCTGGTTCGGCGCCGGCAACTACATCGCCACCCTGGTGGCCATGTCCATGGTACGGGAACTCGGCCCCATCATTGCAGGGATTATGCTGGCCGCCCGGGGCGGGGCGGGCATAGGGGCGGAGCTGGGCTCCATGCGGGTCACCAGTCAGATTGACGCGTTGACCGTGTCGGCGGTCAATCCCATGAAATACCTGGTGGTCACCCGCATCCTGGCCTGCATATTGATTCTGCCCCTGCTCACGGTATTCGCCAACCTTATCGGCATCTTGGGGGGGATGGTGATCGGCATGACCCAGGCGGGCATGAGCGCCACCTCATATTATTATTTAACCCTCAAGTTTTTGACGCTCAAAGATGTGCTGCCGGGCATCGCCAAGACTATGGTCTTTGGCCTGATCATCAGCACGGTGAGCTGCTATCACGGCTTTAACACCGAGCAGGGCACCTTTGGTGTGGGCCAAGCCACCAAGACCGCAGTGGTGGTCTCGGTTTTATTCATCCTGGTTGCCGATGTCTTTCTCACCAAACTCACACTCCTTCTCTGGGGTTGATCCAGGGACCGGCCCCGCCCCGCTGGCGCCGGCCGCAGGCGAGCCCCTGATCGTTTACCGGGACGTGGGGAAGTCTTTTGACGGCCGCGTGGTCCTGGAAGGCATCAATCTGGAGATTAATGCCGGGGAAACCATAGTCATTTTAGGCCGCAGCGGTTCAGGCAAAACGGTGATGACCAGTATGCTGGTGGGCCTCCTGGCCCCGGACGAAGGCACCATCATGGTGGCCGGCCAGGATCTGACCCGGTTCAAGAGTGACGAGGACTGGCGGGAACTGCGCCTCAGGACGGGATATCTTTTTCAGGGCTCGGCCCTGTACGATTCCATGAGCGTGGGGGAAAACGTGGCCTTTCCCATGATGCAGCAAACCGACTGGTCCCAGGAGGAGATCGAACGGAGAGTAAAGGACAAGCTCTCTCAGGTGGGCCTGGAAGAAGCCATCGATCTTTCTCCGGCAGAGCTGTCCGGTGGCATGAAGCGCCGGGCCGCACTGGCCCGAAGCCTGGCCCTGGACCCGAAATTCATCATTTACGATGAGCCCACCGCTGGCTTGGATCCCATCTCCGGGGATGGGATCGGCCGCCTCATCCGCCGCTTGCAGCACACCTTAGGGGTTACATCCGTGGTGGTCAGCCACGATTTGCGTCTCACCGAGCAGGTGGCGGATCGGGTGGCTCTCCTGTTCGAGGGGAAGATCGCTTTTCTGGGAACCTTCCAGGAATTCTGGCAGTCCCCCCACCCGGAGGCCCGGCGTTTCCTGCACAAGGAGGAGGATTCCTCGCAATGATTTCCCAGAAATATGAAACCATCGTCGGCCTCTTCGTGGTGGCCGCCCTGGCTGCCCTCCTCATCATGGTGCTCATCATCGCCCGCCAGGAGGGCCTCTGGCAGAATTACCTCACCTATGAAGCGGTGTTCAAGAACGTCAGCGGCCTCAGGGTCGGCTCCGAGGTGCGGTTGGCCGGGGTCGTGGTGGGCAGCGTCACCAAAACCGCAGTGCGCGCCGATGGCAAGATTCTGGTGACCTTTGAAGTGTTGGAGAAGTACCGGGACCAGATCCGGGAGGACAGCGTGGCCACCATCGGCATGATCGGGCTTTTGGGGGAACGCAGCCTTGACCTCACCGCCGGCACTCCGGAAAAGCCGGTTCTCCCGCCCGGCGGGATGGTGGCGGGCACGGAACCTCTGGATCTCCAGGAATTGATGGCGAGGGCGGCTCCTTCCCTGGAGGCCATCCAGAAAACTTTTGATAATCTGGCACAAATCACTGCTGACATGAAAAACCCCACAGGGGATTTTATGCAGGCCCTGGCCAATATCAGGGAAACGTTCAAGGAAATAAACCAGGGGAAGGGCACCCTGGGATTGCTGCTGACAGATCCGGAATTATATAAACATACCATGGCCACCGTGATCAGCGCCCAGAAACTCGTGGACAGCCTGAACAACCCCAAAGGGACCCTGGGAATGGTGGTGCATGATCCGGCTTTCAGGGCTGAGCTGCAAAAGACCGTCAAGAATTTCGCCACCCTGTCCGCTCATCTGCGCCAGGGTTCGGTGCCGTTATCCGAGGCCCTGGCCAAGCTGCCCGCTATTATCGAAAAGGTTCAAGCCTTTTTGAAAAACCTGGATCAGGCCGGGGAGGGACTCCCGGACCTGGTGGACACCGGCCAGAGCGCCCTGAGCGACGTGGACATGGTGGCCAAGGGGGCCAAGAAATTGCCGATATTGCGCCGCTACATATCCAAGCCCAAAGAACGCACCATCCGGGTGGAACGGGAGGTAAGGTAATGTGGCTGAACTCTAACCCGGGACGGGAATCATTTTGGCACAATTGAGTCGCGTGTATCTGGTAATCCTCTGCTGCCTGGCCTTCGGCTGCGGCGCGGCCAAGCCCCAACTGGTGGACCTGCGGCATGAAGCCGTGAGGCTCAACGACGAGGGCTACCAGTATTATCGGGAATCCAGGTGGCGTCTGGCGCACCTTAAATTTAACGAGGCCTTGAAGCTGAACCGCCTCATTGACTGCCGCACGGGCATCGCCTCCAATCTGAACAATCTCGGGGCCATTGCCCAGGAGCAGGGGAACTTGGCGGACGCGGAAAGGTATTATCGGGACGCCCTCACCATCCAACTGGAAAACGGCGACGGCGACGGCATCTGCGAGGCCCTGAACAATCTGGGCACGGTCTATGCCGCCCAGGGGCGCCTGGCCGAAGCCGCCAGCCTCTATCAACAAGCCCTGGGCTATGTCCGCAGCCAGCCGCGTAGTCCTCTTCTGGCCCTTACCCTCATGCACCAGGGGGACGTGGCCCGTCACCAGAAAAAGTATCCACAGGCCCTGGACCTGTACCAGCAAGCCCTGGCCATCGATGCCAAGGGAAGAGACCATGAGGGCCAGGCGGTGCGCTGGGGCCGCCTGGGACGCACCTACCTGGAAATGTCTGACTACGCCCCAGCCCGCCGCTACCTGGAGATGTCCCTGCAGGAATTTCGCCGCCTGCAACGGACCAATGGCATTGTGGACGCGCTGGACAGTTTGGTGGCGCTCTGCCTGGCCCAGGGTGACCGGCCCGGGGCCCAACTATACGGCGAGCGCCTGGTAAAGATCTACCAGGCCCGCAAACAGACCCGGGAGGCGGAACGGCTGGAGTCCCTCCTGAAGCGCCATTAATTTCTGCGCCCGCGACGCCTCTGCGGTGAGTATTTTGCCTGCAGAGACGCAGAGAACGCAAAATATAACCACTCGAAACTCAAAATTCGAAGCCGAAATGCCATGTTCTTCTCATCTCCCCAACGGGCCGCGCTGATCAGCGTCGGCTCCAACACGCTCCTGGTGGCGGCCAAAATCGCGGTGGCGGTGCTGAGCGGCAGCGCCGCCCTGCTCAGTGAGGCTCTGCACAGCGGCCTTGACCTGTTAGCCTCCTTCATCGCCTGGCTCTCCCTGCGTTTCGCGGCACACCCTCCCGATCGGGAGCACCCCTACGGTCACGGTAAATGGGAAAACATCAGCGCCTTCCTGGAAGGCCTCCTCATCCTGGCGGTGGCTGTATGGGTATTTTATGAGGCAGCACAACGCTTCGTCTCTCCGGTGATCATCACTCACCTGCGCCTGGCCATGGGGGTGCTGGGGGGGTCGGCCCTGGTGAATGTCCTGGTTTCCTGGACCCTGAAACGCTCGGCCCGGCGCTTCGATTCGGTGGCCCTGGAGGCCGATGCGGCGCACCTCAGCACCGACGTCTTTACGTCCATCGGAGCTCTGGCGGGGCTGGGGGGATATTACCTGACCCGGAATCCGCTTTTTGACACCGGCGCGGCCGTGCTGGTGGGGGCCATCATCTTCGCCATCGGCATCAAGGTCAGCCACGGAGCGCTGCAAGGCCTGCTGGACACCCGCCTGCCTGTCGAGGAAGAAGAAACGGTCAGAGAGATTGTGTCCCAGATCACTCCGCATCTGGAGTTAAAGGACATTGTCAGCCGCAAGGCCGGGCCGGTGCGCTATCTCGACCTTACCCTGACGGTGTGCCGCTGGGAGACCCTGGATCAGATCCATCAACTGTGCGACAACCTGGAGGAGCGCATCGCAGTCCGCTTCCCCGGAGCCCGTATCTTTATTCATCCGGAACCCTGTCTCCTGCAACAGCAAACCCAAAATGCCGCAACCTGCGACTGTCCGCTGCGCCTCAACGTTTCCTACCCCATCAAAGAGTAGAAAAACAAAGCGGGCCGCCCAGTTCGAAAACCGGACAGCCCGGCGGGGGTGGTTGAGGAAGCTATCCCTTACTGATTCTGCTGGTTATGCCTTTGGTTGTTCTGTTGCCTTTGCTGCCCCTGGGGGCGAGGCTGACCTTGGGGCGGCGACTGACGAGGCAACTGTTGCTGCACCTGCGGCGGCGGTTGATGTTGCATCTGCAGGGGCTGTGGACGTGGTTGCCGCTGCATCTGTGGTGGCTGCACAGACGGCTGGTGCTGCATGTGCGAAGGCTGGAACGGCGGCGCTGGTCGGTGCATCTGGGGTTGCGTCTGCATGGGCGCCTGCTTCACCGTCTGCGGCTGGAAGGGTGCCTGCCTTTGAGGCTGAGGGGTGAACGGTGTTGGTTGTGGCGGCGGCGTCCGGAATTGCCGCGGCGGCGTGTTCTGCAGAGGGTTGGCAGTGGCAGCCGGCGGTGGCGTGCCGGGAAGAGAAGTCTGCAGGGGCCTCGATCTGGGATATTGTCCCGGTGCGGCAGTTGTTTGCGGAGCCTGCATATGCCTGCCCCATGGTCCCGGCTGATATTCCTGCGGCTTGGAGCTTCTCTGCGGCATCACCGCCTGAGGCGTTCCAGGAGCCCCGATGGTCTGGGGAGTTGGTTGCGGGCCGCGGTTATGAGGAAGACTCCCGGTTGCAGTGGGCCCGGAGACAGAAGTGACCTCGGGGCTCCGGTGACTCGGCGTTCCCTGCGGTTGCACCATCGCCGCTCCGGGCGCCGGGGGGACGTTCCAGTGCCGGGCGCTGGGAGACACCGGCGTAATCTGCCGGGAGGCCGGAATGCTGTTGATGTGCTTTTGCATCTGGGTGTCCGGCCGCATCACGGCGCCAGCCGGCAGGGCCGCTCCGGGAACGCCGCGGTTGAAGGGGCCGGATTCCACTTGAGCCTTGGGTATGGCGGCCGAAATTCTCGGGGGGGTCTTAATCACGCCGGCATGGACCAGATTGGGGCGCACCAGGCTTTCTCGGGCCACATGCGCCGCCTGGATGCGGGCCCCCCGGGGCAAAGGCTGCTGGTGCAGCATGGCCGGCGGCAGCACATCCCGGAAATAGGCCCGGCGGGCCAGTACGCCCGGAGGCGGAGCCACGTTGCGCAACTGGTAAAGGTTCGTTTGCCGGATATAGTTGTTGATGGTCACCTGCCTGATGCGGGTCACCCGGGCTACGTAAGGAATGGGCGGCCCCCAGTTGTAATAGCCCCCGGTGGCAATGTACCCCGCAGGGTAGTAAGTTGGACTGTAGTAATTATTGACGATGACCGTGCGGGTGTAGTAATAGGGCACCGCCTGGACCGGCACCAGACAGTTGCAGCCGCAATAAGAATATGACGGGGAGTACGGGCTGGCAAATCCCAACAGAAAGCTGGCCGCCCTGACAAAAATCCAGAACGGCGAGGTCAGGAGACTGTCCAATCCCCCATTATAGGACCCTCCTCCGCTATAATTCGGAGGATAATATCCCGGCGCCGGCGTATAATCGGGAGGCGGAACGGGCGCCCAGCCGATATAGGAGGCATCGGGACCCACCGAATCCGGAGAGGTCCGCCAGGCCACGGTGTTGGGGTACCAGGTGCGTCCCGGCACCCAGACCCAGCCATATTCACGGGTGGGCATCCAGTTGCCGTAGTGATACGTGGCAAAACCCCAAGGTTCCTGGGTCTCAAAAACATACCCTTCATCCGTGGGCGTCCAGCGACCGTCCACGTAAGGTCGCCAGTTCTCCTGGACCCGGGTGGGATACCACACCGGGCCATAACTGCCGTAATCCACCCATTCCCCCTGGTCTTTGAGCTCATCATAAAAGATGGCGGCGTCTTCCATGGAGGCCCAGGCAGACCGGGGAACCAAAGCCACTCCGGCCAAGATCAGCGTCAGTCCCAGAGTGGCCAGCATTTTGTAGAACCTGCGCGGCAATGTCATTTTCTGTCTCCTTGCCACCAACCCGAGGAACCAAGAGTCCTGAACACCTCTTTTTTCCCTGCAATTCTTCTCATACCAATTTTGCTCTGAAATGAAACAAATCAATCACTTATCTTATGCTGAGGGGCGAATCTCCCTCCTGCAAACTGAATGTGGTATAAAAACCGGCGGAAAGGGGGGCCGATTCCTTTTGCCTGTCCTCCCCGGGGCCCATCATATTAGGTTTCTCAGTTTTTTCATCTGGCTACATTTTGCAAAAGGCTCATCCATTAGATGATAGAAAACTTCTCCTTATTAACTCGAATTATTAACCCGGATGCAAAAATTTTTTTGCTTCGGTTTGATCATCCGGGATAGTTTGCTGCATAACTACAGGGAGTTTCATGGTTTTTTATCCTGGGAGCCGGGAAAGGAAAGACCAGATTCCCGATTACCTGAACCCTATAAAAACTCAGAACCTGGCCATTCTTGGCCGTTCAGGGACATCTTGAGGCGCCCCAGGCTGATCCCCTTGATTTCGCTGCTTCGAGAGGCAGGCCAGGGAGTCATAATCCGAATTGTGCCGGCGCGCCAGGGGGAGGGCAGAAGCAGACCCAGGGCCAGGGTGTGTCGGGAGCGGTCCCAGAGACCCGCCAGATGGTGCTCCAGGGTTTTACAGTCCAGGAGATGGAGATGCTTTTGGGATGCGAGGAAGTGCGGACAGGAAGGCGGCTGGTCCATGACCAGGGTGATCCGGGAATCCCCGGCCACGCCGTAAAGGACCTGTTTTCCCAAGATCTTGCTCCAATGGTCGAGGTCTGCCGGAGAGAAGGGCTCGCCCCACCCCAGGGGAAGCCCGTGCCAGACGACCTGCGACAGGGAGAGGTCCAGGGGGCGGGATTTTTCCCAGTAGCAGCGAAAGCGGTCCTCGCGGTACCGGCGGCGCTCTGCAAAGCTGCGGCGCCGGGCAGAGACAGACACGGGCAGGGACAGCAAGGTGCTCTGCCCCTGAGGCAAGGTGTGCAGGAGCGGGTTCAATTCCCCTTCCCGGTCCAGGCCCAGGAGGAGGTGCGGTTGCAGGAGTTCCGCTTCTGCCTGTTTCAGACGGTGAGCCGCATACCCTTGCACCAGGCCGCTGGTGTTAACCAGGAGGCGATTAACTCCCTGCGCCCGGGCCTGGTCCGCCAGCACCCGGCTGCCCACCGCCACCTCCAGGAGCGCGCCCACCGGCGAAGTCTGGCCGATGAAGTAAAGGCCTTCCGGAAAAAGGCCGCGATCTCCCGGAAAACGGGGGGGGAACATCCCTAAGCCCAGGGCGCCGGGGGGTCCCAGGTGAGACTGCCCCAGATCCAGGTCAACCAGGCCCACCGGCTCGCCGGCCACATAAGAGCGATAGACCAGATATTGGCACAGGGTGCTTTTGCCGGTGTCCGGCCCGCCCAGAACCATGGTGAGGCCGTCAGTGGCCAGGAAGCGCTGCGCCGCGTCCTCCCAGGCGGCGGGAATGTCCAGATTTTTTACGAAGGGAAAGGTGGGATCGGAACTGGAGGACATGGAAGAGAAAAGTGTACAGTATTGGGGGTAGGCCTTGGGAGAGGGGGTAACGGGCCGCTTCCCCTTCGCCTCCCCCCAACGGTCTAACTGCCGATCATCAGCTTCGTCCCCACGCAGCTTACCATGAAGGTGTCGGGAAAGCTCAGAGCCAGTTGCGTCAGGGCTTTAAAGCCCGTACAATGCCCGGCTATGATGATTGCCGGATTCAGCTCTTGCAATCCCTTGATAGTCTCCTTGATGAGGTTCTCCCCCCCAACGGTGAGATGAAAGCCTCCCAGGATCGCGGCGACCTTGTTCACCCCGGTGAGTTTCCGGGCGTATTTCACCATGTTCACCACCCCCGGATGGCAACAGCCGCCGATGACTACCAGGCCCTTGCCTTTGACATTTAAGACCAGGGCCTGCTCATCGGTGAAGGGGTCATGCTCTTCGGCGCCGTTGACCACCCGTTTGGCGCCGGGGAGCGGCGTTTCATAAGAGGTGGTGGCCTCCACGGTGCCGGTGAGCAAGGCCAGGTCCTGGACCATGGCTGGCCCCCGGTTTTCGTGAAGTTCCACTTTGCGGTCCACCAAGGCGCGGCGCTCCAGTTGCCAGGGGCCGATGCGGCCCCGGGGGGTAATGAGGAGCTTGGGAAAATAGGCGTCCTCATGCACGTACACGGGGAGACCAGGCCCCCGCCGGTTGAGGTATTCAATAAGGCCGCCGTAGTGGTCCGGATGGCCGTGGGTCAGCACCAGGGCCTCGGCCTCTTCGGGCTTATGTCCCAGGGCCTCCAGATTGTTGAACAAGGGCAGGGGGGAGTTGGCGGTGTCCATGAGAATCTGCAAGGTCTTGCCGTTTCGGGTCAGGGTGAGCCAAAAGGCCAAGCCGTGGGCCGCCATCAGGGGCTTGGGCAGGCGTCCGGGCACCACCCGCTCGACAACGCCAGGCTTGGAGGGCTCAAAGACATCAAAAAAGTTGTCCACCAGGATTTCCACGGTGACGGAGTTGAGGGCGGGAATTTGCATCATGTCCTCCGGAAAGGTTGCCTTCTAGCCAACTAGCTATATTTCATTGGGAAAATTCTCATCACCCCCCTGCTTCTACCCTACCTGTCACCCGGGCGGCTGTCAAGAAATTTGCGATGTGCTGAACAAATGTTCTTTTATCAGCATTATTTCTTGCAAAGGAGCCGCAGGCTTCAAGCCTTCATTTGCACTGCTGAGGACCCCTGTGCCCTCCTCAGCCCTGGTCTCCACGGCCAGGCGGCCATCTTCCCCGGGCCAGCAGGGGCTGGAAGCCCGTTCTGCCGAGCTGCGGGAAGGAGTTTTGGCCCTCAGCGGTTCATGGCCGCCAGGAATTCGGCGTTATTCTTGGTGTCCTTGAGTTTTTCCAGCAGGAATTCCATGCTGTCCACCGGGCTCAACGGGGACAGAAGCTTGCGCAAAATCCAGATGCGGTTTAGGTCCTCGGGGGGCAGCAGCAGCTCTTCTTTCCGGGTGCCGGAGCGGTTGATGTCGATGGAGGGGAAGATGCGCTTCTCGGTGAGCTTGCGGTCCAGGTGGATTTCCATGTTGCCGGTGCCCTTAAACTCCTCGAAGATGACCTCATCCATCCGGCTGCCGGTCTCGATGAGCGCGGTGGCGATGATGGTGAGGCTGCCCCCTTCCTCGATGTTCCGGGCGGCCCCGAAGAAGCGTTTAGGCCGTTGCAGGGCGTTGGCGTCCAGGCCGCCGGAGAGAATTTTGCCGCTGGCGGGCACCACGGTATTATAGGCCCGGGCGGTGCGGGTGATGGAGTCCAACAGGATCACCACATCCCGCTTGTGCTCCACCAGGCGTTTGGCCTTCTCGAGGACCATTTCGGCCACCTGGATGTGGCGCTGGGGGGGCTCGTCAAAGGTGGAACTGATGACTTCGGCCTTGACTGAGCGCTCCATGTCCGTCACTTCCTCGGGCCGTTCATCGATGAGCAGCACGATGAGCACGACTTCAGGGTGATTTTTGGCGATGGAGTTGGCGATGTTCTGCAGAAGCATGGTTTTGCCGGTGCGGGGCGCGGCCACGATCAGCCCGCGCTGGCCCATGCCGATGGGGGTCATGAGGTCCATCACCCTGGCGGAAAAATTGTCCTTATCGGTCTCGAGCTTGAGGCGGGTTTCAGGATACAGGGGAGTCAGGTTGTCAAACAGGATTTTATCCCGGGCTACGCTGGGATCTTCGAAGTTGACCAGCTCCACCTTGAGAAGGGCGAAATAACGCTCCCCTTCTTTGGGAGGCCGAATCTGCCCGGAAATGGTGTCGCCGGTGCGCAGGTTAAAGCGCCGGATCTGAGACGGTGAGACATAAATATCATCCGGGCCGGGGAGGTAGTTGTAGTCCGGCGCCCGCAGGAAGCCGAAGCCGTCCGGTAATATTTCCAGCACCCCGCCTCCGAAAATGACCCCGTTTTTTTCCACCTGGGCCTGCAGGATGGCGAAGATAAGTTCTTGCTTTCTTAAACCGCTGGCGCCTTCGACATTGAGTTCCCGGGCCAGGGCCGCTAATTCATTGATTTTTTTGTGCTTCAAGTCAGAAAGATTCATTGTTTCCTCTTGCCTGCGACAGTATCGTTACTTAGGCGCAAAGTTATGCACCTTTTTTATCAGAAAAATACCCGCAAATTTAGATTGTTCTCATGTGGGGAAAGTGCCATGAACGACGGATAACCAGGTGGAAATAATCCTACCCGGCCCTTTGGATAAAAACACAACTCAACCTACTCATGTAAATAATGTTGGTGCAATCCTGGGAGTCAAAGAGATCACGGACTTACTTAAGTTTCGGATAACGCCCGAAAAACTTTAAGGAAGGTTGATTGGACGCTAACTTTTTTCGGACCCTTTGTCAAGATGATTTTTCACCATTTGCAACCGCTGCCACAGTTTTTTTACGTGTTCGCGGGTATCGGCCAGCGACCCCCGGTTGTCGATCACGAAATCCGCCCGGGCCTTCTTGGCGGCCAGGGGCCACTGGGCCTCGATGATGCCCGCGGCTTCCCCCGGGGAACGCCCGTCCCGGACGGCGATCCGCTCAAGCTGCTCCGGCTCCCCCGCGTCCACCACGATAATTTTATCAAAGTTTTTTTCCAGGCCGGCCTCAAACAGGAGGGGGACTTCCACCATGACCAGGGGAACACCCCGGGCCGCCAGGTCTGCAAGGCGCCGGCCGATCTCCCGGCTCACCCGGGGGTGGACGATGGCGTTCAGTTTCTGCCGGGCGCCGGCATCCTGAAAGACCAACTTGGCCATCCTGGCCCGGTGAAGGCTCCCGTCCTCCTGGAAATACTCCGGCCCGAACTCCCGGCGCAACTCCTCCCAGGCAGGAGTCCCCCTGGCCACCACGGCATGGGCCACCTCGTCGGCGTCAATGACCTCGGCCCCCAATTCCCGAAACATCCGGGCCACGGTGGATTTGCCGGAGCCGGGCCCGCCCGTGAGCGCGATTTTGAGCATTGAAGGAAAAGGCATTCCTTGAGGGAGGGGGCCAGGGGTCGGCGAACCCTGCCTCCTCCCTCCAACTCCCTCCCCCAACCTCTCACAAGGAGTTTTGCTGGCACAGGCTTCCCACCTGTGCTGACACAGACTTGGCCTCGCGACAATATGTCATTTCATGCAATAAAGGAAGGTGAGCACTGCCCACCAATCTAAGTGGCGTGCAAATCCGCTCTACATTACCGTGCACCAGGCGTGCTGGACCGGGATAACGCCGCCCTGATATGGTATCGAAGTACCAGGATTCTTGGGGACCGCGGCATACTCAGAATAAGTGTTTTTATCATTCAGGACACGGAAATAAAAGGCTTTGTCAACCTCTTGGAGGAAATTTCCCAGACAATCGCCCAAATCCCAGACATAAAAAGCGGCTCGCTCCGGCTGGGTTACCGGATGCAGGCGGTAAAGTGCCTGGTCCTTATAGAGCGCATAAGGAGCCGCAGTCTGCGGGATAAAGTCGTGGCGCAGTTCCAGGCAACCCGGCAGGGTTTTCCAGGTCTCCCTGATGGCCTGAACATCTGCCGGGTCAGAGGAGCACAACGATAGGGCGGATCGTCGTGGAATTGCGGCATAAACAGCCAGGACGCCGGAGACATTCTTTCCCCCGGACCATAAAGAAAAGAAAAGTGCAGTCAAATATTCATCCAGATTGAGGTTCAAGACCTTCCCGGCCGCCCGGAGGGCCTCCCGGTCGAACCAGAGGGAATAGCCGATGGGCATGGCAAGGCCCAGACAGTAATTGAACGCAACTTTACAATAATCGGCCAGGCGCAGGTCAATGTACGGGAGCATGGAGCGGTGAAGAAGCCTTAGGGTCACTCAACGGTGTGGTTGTCTATATCTGAATGCACAATGGCTAATTTGTCCAACACTGCCTGAAAATCCTCCGGCAGCGGGGCCTCCCCCACAAGGGCTTCGCCGCTGATGGGATGGGTCAGGCGCAGGGTGCAGGCATGAAGGAGCTGCCGTTGCACCAGAGGGCGCAGGTCTTTCAGGCGGGGATTTTCCTTGAGGCGGGCCGCGCCGCCGCCGTAGGTGGCGTCGCCGACAATGGGGTGGCCTTGGGCCGCCAGGTGCACCCGGAGTTGATGGGTGCGCCCGGTCTTGGGGAAAAGTTCCAGGAGGGTCAGGGGTCCGGGATATTCCTTGACGACCCGCCAATAGGTCACCGCAGGCTTGCCCCGGCGGGGGTGGGCGCTCATCTTCTGGCGGGCGGTGGGATGGCGCCCCACGTCCTGGTCAATCTTGCCGCTTTGCCGGTCGAAGCGCCCCCACACCAGGGCCGCGTAAATCTTTTCCACCTCCCGGTCGTGAAACTGGCGCACCAGGTGGGCGTGGGCTGCGGCGGTCTTGGCCGCCACCAGCACCCCGCTGGTGTCCTTGTCGAGGCGGTGCACCAGCCCCGGTCGGCTTAAATCCCCGACTTCGGCCAGATCAGGGCAGTGGTGCACCAGGGCGTTTAAGAGGGTGCCGCGCAGGTTTCCGGGCGCGGGATGCACCACCAGTCCGGGGGGCTTGTTCACCAGAATGATGTCCTGATCTTCAAAAAGAATGTCCAGGGGCAGGGCTTCCGGGGTAAGGCCGCTGGGCTCCGGCGGCGGCACCGTCAGGCTTACCCGGTCGCCCAACCGCACCCGGTAGCTGGCAGGCCGGGGCTGGTCATTCACCAGGACCTGGCCATTTTTCAGCCACCGGCCAAGGCGCGCCCGGCTGAATTCCGTGCGGGTTGCCAAAAACTGGTCCAGGCGGCTGGCCTGGTCCGGTTCAGCTACAGTGAATACTATGGTTTTGTTCAATGACACCAAACTGATAGTGCAAAAGGAACCCTTAAAAAGGCAAAGAGCTCTGTCCTCAAAAGGGCCGGTGGCGCCGGTGTTCTCACCTGTGAGGGCGCAGGCTGAAGCCCGCGGCTACAGAACCACCGGCGGCGGTTCTGACTGACTGTTGCAAAATGCCTTTCCCTGGCTTTCCTGAAGGACGTAACTTATCTTAAGAACCTGAAAATACAAGAATCTTCGCTTCGCTCAGCCTGACAAGTTCATGGGTCGGTGGTTTTCCGGCAGCCTGTTAGACCTTACGGATAGCGGCGCCGTTTTTGATTTCGCTGAAGATCATGCGGCCGGCCGCGGTCTGCAGCACGCTGGTGACCGAGACTTCCACCTCCCGGCCGATATGGCGCCGGGCATTTTCGATGACCACCATGGTGCCGTCGTCCAGGTAGCCCACGCCTTGGCCGTAGGACTTGCCTTCCCGCAGAATCTGGACATGCAGGGTTTCACCAGGGAGCACCGCCAGCCGCAAAGCATTGGCCAACTGGTTGATATTCAGCACTTCAACGCCTTGCAGCTCCGCGACCTTGTGAAGATTGAAGTCGTTGGTAAGAATCTTGGCCCCGATCTTGCGGGCCAGGACCACGAGTTTGGAATCCGCTCCGGTCTTGGAGAGGTCCTCATCCACCGTGTCGATGCGCAGGTTGTTGTACTGCTGCAGGCGCTTCAGGATGTCCAGGCCCCGGCGGCCCCGACAGCGGCGCACGTCGTCCGCGGAGTCGGCGATATACTGCAGTTCCTCCAGGATAAACTTGGGCACCACGAAGTTGCCGTCCACAAAGCCTGTTTCGACAATGTCGGCGATGCGGCCGTCGATGATGACGCTGGTATCAAGGAGTATGGGAATCTTGCCTGCCACTGCCTTGTGGGGCTCCAGAAACGAGGGAGCCTGGACCTCCGCCACCTTGCGGCCGCCCAGCACCAAGCCGATATAGCCAAAAATAGCGGAAAACATGACGTATAGCGGGATCTGCACATAGGGCTGGGCCATGAATTGGGCAAAGGGATAGGCGGCTAACTTGGCGATGCCGAGGCCGATGACAAGCCCCAGGGTGCTGCCCAGGATGGTTTTGAGGGGGATGCGCTTGATGATGTTTTCGAGGCCCAGGGTGATGAAGGCCAGCGCCAGACCCACGGCCGCACCTGCCCAGCCGGACCACCAATAGGGATGAAATTGGGGGATGTTATCGGCGATGAGGTAACCGCTGACTGCGCAGACACTTGCCAAGAAGGCCCAGGTGGCTACCTGCTTCAGCAACTGAGAGCTACCCCCTTTCCGGCATCCCCGGGGCCGGGGTGGATTCAAGCCGCATGGGCCGGCGCAGGGGCACCTGGCCGGCTCTGCAGCCTGGCCCGTTCGTCATGTGGTAGGGCGTTCTTTTCAGGAAACCTGGACCTGATCTTCCAGACCCAGCAATTCTTCGAGTTGAGCTTCGATTTCATTCTCCTCTTTATTATTCACTAAAGAAAGCTCTTTCACCAGCAGATTTTTTGCCGTGTCCAGCATTTTCCGCTCCCCGAAGGAGAGCTCTTTTTCCGATTTCAGCAGGGTCAGGTCCCGGAGCACTTCCGCCACCCGGAACAAGGAGCCGGTTTTGATTTTGTCCATGTAATCCCGGTAGCGGCGGTTCCAGGTTTGCTGGTTCAGGCGGGTGGGTCGCTCTCTAAGGATTTCGAAGATCTCGGCTGCAGCCTTGCTGTCAATTACGGTCCGCAAGCCGATGTTTTTGGCGTTATTGGTCGGTATCATGATGATCATGTCCGTGTCCAGGAGGCGCATGATGTAAAAACTTTGCAGAAGCCCAGCCACCTCCCGCTCCTGGATTGATTCGATGACTCCCACCCCATGGGCGGGATACACGGCCATGGCGCCAACTTGAAACATGACTACCACCTCCAGTGAAGCTCTTGTACTATTTATCACAATATCACAACAAAATCAAGTTTCTTTAAGTCTGGAAGCGGAAAAGCAAGATTTCCCCGTCCGCCACCACGTGGTCCCGGCCTTCCACCATCAGAAGCCCGGCTTCCTTGATTTTGGCTGTGGATCCCAGACGGGCCAGGTCAGCGAATTGCATGACCTCTGCCCGGATAAACCCTTTTTCCATGTCGGAATGCACCTGACCGGCGGCCTTGGGAGCCACCGTGCCGGCGGGCACGGTCCAGGCCCGCACCTCACGGCCCACGATGGTATAAAAGGTCACCAAACCCAGCAGTCGGTAGCTTTCCTCGATGAGGCGGTTGATGCCGGGTTCAGCCAGCCCCAGGGTGTGCAAAAACTCCTTTTGCTCCGCAGGCGTGAGGTCCAGCAGTTCGGCCTCCAAGTCGCCCAGGATGGGGATAACCGGGATGTGGCGCTTTCTGCCCAGGGCCGTGAGGGCCGTAAGGCAGGGGCCCCCGTTGAACTCCGCTTCACTGACGTTGGCCACGAAGATGTACGGTTTCAGAGTGAGCAGGGGGGCTTCGGCCAGGTGTGCCAGTTCATCGGCCGGTACCTTCAGGTCCCGGGCAAAGCGGCCCTGATTGAGTCCGGCCTCGATCCGGCTGACGACGCTCAGTCCGGCTTCCACCTGCTTTTCCCCGCCCTTGCGGCGCTTTTCCAGTTTGACCCGGTGGCGCTCCAAAATCTCCAGGTCAGCCAGCAGCAGTTCGGTTTCCACCACCTCCACATCCCGCACCGGGTCCAACCCCCCCAGGGGATGGGAAGAACGACTGTCCTCAAAGCAGCGCACCACGTGAACGATAAGGTCGGTGTCCCGAATCTGACCGAGAAACTGGTTGCCCAACCCCTCGCCCTTGGAGGCCCCGGCGATGAGGCCGGCCACGTCCACAAAGTTGATGGTGGTGGGAGTGAGGCGCTGGGGCTGGAGCAGTTCCCCCAACTTGGCCAGCCGGCTGTCAGGGACCGGCACCACCCCGTTATTGGGATGAATGGTGCAAAACGGGTACGCCGCCACCTCGGCGTTCGCCGCGGTCAGCGCATTAAAAATGGTGGTCTTCCCGGCATTGGGAAGCCCGACAATGCCGCAACGCCAACCCATGGGTCAGGTTCTGGGTGCTGGGGCTACCTGAGTTTAAGGGCCCGGGTTACAAACAGGTTTCAGGTTTTGACGAAAAAAATTGGTTAAATCGATTATGTCTTTTGCTCTACAAAATCTATAATCGAAGATGAGCGGGTGAGGGGGCTAAGGGCCAGTGGGCCCTCCCCCCACGGAAAAATCATTATTCTCTTTGCAGAGCAAAGGGCATAATCGGTTGGTTAAAAAAAATAATGTTGATTAGTTAATTAAGGGACTGTCAAAACGCGACCGGATATGGTAAATATACTCCTTTTTTTCCGAATAAGCCAATTGCAGAGGTGTTCGGGACCGGACACCCTTTCCATAGGGGCATTTGGCGAATCAAGGGACCTGAGCCCCTTGCCTGACACCTGAAATCTCATTCCCCCCACCCCGCACCTACGCCCCTTGCGGCATCCTCCAGATTCCGGGAATTTTGGCGCCGCAATAGCCGCAGGCGCCGTCCTTCATGGCCATCTGCTTTAATTGGTAACCCTGCCGGGCGATGATCGTTTTGCCGCAGGAGTGGCAGAAGGTGTTCTCACCCTCGAGGCCGGGAATATTGCCGATATAGACGTACTTCAGCCCCGCCTGACGGGCGAGGTCCCGGGCCTTCTCCAGGGTGCTCACCGGGGTGGGGTTGAGGTCGAGCATCTTGTGCATGGGATAAAAGCGGGAAAAGTGGAGCGGCGTGAGGGGTCCGAGGTTGTCATGGATCCAGCGGCACATGGCGGTGATTTCCCCCGGCCGGTCGTTGTGGGTGGGAATGACCAGATTGACGATCTCCACGTGAACGCCCCGGCGCCGCAGGTCCTTTAAGGTAGTAAGGACGGGCTTCAATTGGCCGTCTGCCAGCGTCTGGTAAAAATTCTGGTTAAAGGCCTTGAGGTCGATGCAGGCCGCGTCCAGGACGTCGGCCAGCCTGGCCAGGGGTTCGGGATTGATGAAGCCGTTGCTGTGACAGACATTGAGGATGCCGGCCTGCTTCGCCAAGCCGCCCACGGCCAGCATATATTCATAAAAAATGACCGGTTCCACATAGGTGTGGGCGATGGAAGCGGCGCGGCTTTTTTGCGCCTCGGCCACCACTTCTTCCGGCGGCAGGTTGAAATTGGCGGTGTCTTCGGGCCGGGCCTGGGAAATTTCCCAATTCTGACAAAACTTGCAGCGCAGGTTGCAGCCCGCAGTGGCGATGGAAAAAGAAGCAGTGCCGGGCATGACGTGAAAGAAGGGCTTCTTCTCCACGGGGTCCACATGCACGGCGCAGGGGTTGCCGTATACCAGGGTGTAATACGTGCCTCCCCGGTTTTCCCGCACCCCGCAGGCGCCCCGGTTGCCGTCCGGGACTTCGCAGCCCCGGGGGCACAATCCGCATTTGACCTGCTTGTCGGGAAGGGTCTGGGAGAACAGGGCGGGCCGGGCGTTGATATAGCCTTGCTTGATCCCCTGGTCCATGGCGGCCGGGACCGGGCAGGGCAGGGTCAGGAGGGCCAGGCTGCAGAGACTGCCCTGGACGAAGGAGCGGCGGCTGAGGCGCCAGGACCCAGGTTCTGACGGGTCCGTATGCATGGTATTTTTCTCCTCGCCGGGACCCCAGCGCTTCGGGAAAGGCAGGGGATCCCCCTGGGCGTGAGTGTCGCGGCGGTGAGGGGTGTCGGCTAAACTACCGTGGCCAGGCCGGCCTGGATGCGGTTCAGAAGGAGCGGGAGCCGTTTATCCGGTGGCGGAGGACTCCGGAGGTCTTGAAGACCACGACCTTGCGAGCGCGCAGGATAAGATTTTCTTTGGTCTGGGGATTTCTACCCCGGCGGGCGTTTTTCCGCCGCACCGAAAACTTCCCGAAGCCGCTGATCAGCAGGTCGTCCCCGCTGGACAGGGTGTCCTTGATGATCCCCAAAACCCGTTCAACTACCGCCCGGGATTCCTGCTTGCTTAAACCTGCCTGAACTTGTAAGCGATTGATGAGCTTCTCTTTGGTAAGGGCCATAGCCTAGCTTTTTACCACCGGTCGGTGAAATTTGTAAATTAATTTATAACTTTATAATAAATGCAAAAAAATTTGTGTCAAGAGTTTTTTCCCAGGGATCAACTCTGGCGGGGAGTGTGCGGCGACGGGTGGACCGCCGGACTCCGGCGCGGGGCCGGCAGGGGGCGTCTGAGGCCGAAATCCAGGGCCCCGAAACGGCAGGCCTGGACGCACCGGAGGCACAGGATGCACTCCCGCGAATCCCTTTCTTCGTAGGGCCGCACCCCGGTGGGGCAGGCAGGCACGCAGGCCAGACAGTGGACACAATTGCCTTCCACAAAATCAAGCTTCACTAAAGAGATGCGGTTGAACAGACTGTAGAAGGCGCCCAGGGGGCAGAGAAGCCGGCAGAAAAAGCGGCTGATAAGAATGGCGCCGATCACGATGCATATCAGGATAGTGAGTTTGTTCCAGAACCAGAAGCCCAGGTTGGCCATGAGTTGGGGTTTGATCGCCAACAGGGGCAGGGCGCCTTCGAGAGTCCCGGCCGGGCAGATGGCCTTACAGAACCAGGGATACCCCAGGCTGGCATTGTCAACGAGAAGCAGGGGCGCCAGAATTACAAAACCCAACAGGATCCCGTACTTCACCCAGCGCAGGGGCCGCCAGAACGAGAATTTGGGAGAAGGAATTTTATGGAGCAGATCCTGGATAAACCCAAAAGGGCAGAGCCAGCCGCAGGGCGCCCGGCCCACCAGAACGCCGATGAATCCTATGTAACCCAGGACCACCCCGCCCAATTGGGGAATGGCGCTGCTGGATAGACGTATGGCCCCCAAAAAGTTCTGGAAGGCGCCCACCGGGCAGGATAACAAGGCCCCCGGACAGGCATAGCAATTCAGTCCCGGATGGCAGACGGCCTTGAGGGGGCCTTTGTAAATATCCAGGGTAAAGGGGAACAGCAGATAGCCGTTGGTCCCAACTGAGACCAGAGATTGGACAAGGCGCCGGAACAGGTTCAGATTCACTTATCCAACCCCGATGCAGCTCAGTCAGATAGTCCGTCCCAAATTATAGAGAAAGTCTGTTTCCCCGATGTTGACACCGATGAGAAAGAGCAGCGAGAAGACAATAATGAGGCCGATAGCCCAGGGGTTGCGCATGGGTTCCTCCCTATCCCGCTCTGTGGCGGTTTGGTTTGGTCAATATTATAGACGGAAGGACAGGATTTTTTCATTTTTTTTTGGATTATATATTGACAATAAATAATATTATAATATTATAAATATATGGACAACGCCAACCTGGCAGAACGGCTGGAAAAGGCGGCCCGGTGTCTCCGGGTCCTGTCCCATCCCATCCGTCTCCACATTATTTACCTGCTGGGGCAGGGAGAACAGTCGGTCCATGAACTGGAACAACAGGTCCAGGCGTCTCAATCCAGTGTCTCCCAGCACCTGAATCTCCTGAAAGACAAAGACATCGTGGAGTCCAGGCGCGCCGCCCAACAGGTGTTTTACCGCCTCAAAGACCCCCGGGTGCTGCAGCTCACCGCCCTCACCCGGGAATTATTTTGCAAGGAATAATCACACGCATAAGGAGAAGGTTGAACCATGGAACCCATCAACCCCAATCGCACTCTGGACTGTCGGGGCGACGCCTGTCCCCTGCCCCTGCTCAAGACCAAAAAAACCATGGCGGACATGGCCTCAGGCGAAATCCTGGAGGTCATCGGCACGGACCCGGGCTCCAAGAATGACCTCCCCAGTTGGGCGGCCCGCACCGGCAATCAATATCTGGGCGTGAAAGAAGAAGGGGAGCTCTTTCACTTCTATCTGCAGAAGAAGTAGAGCCATGACGGATACTCTGGCCATTATGGTGTGTAACAAGGGGAGCCTGCCCCACCTGTTGGGTCTGGTGGCGGCTGCGGCCAAGCGTAATGTTGAGGTCCGAATCTTTTTCTCCGGCGAGGGGGTGCTGGTCACCCAGGAGCCCCGCTTTGCGGAATTGGTGGGCCGCGCCAAAATGTCTTTGTGCGAAGTGAGCTTCAGGGCCTTGGGGCTTGAAGGTGACGTCCCTGGCATCGGCTACAAGGACTTCGCCACCCAGGCCCGTCATGCCGAAATGATCGAGGAATTTCCCCACTACCTGGTCCTGTAAAGAGGAGAACCATCATGAAGAAAGTAGCTGTGGTCGTGCGTGACCCCGGCCGGCAGTACGAAGCCCTGCGCAGCGCCCTGGGGTGTCTCCTGGAGGACCACCAGGTGAGTTATGTGGTCTTGCACGAGGAGATCAAGCCGGATGAGGCCTTCAGCGACAACCTGGGCTTTCTGGAGGAAATGGAGGGCCGGCGCTACAGCAACAACCCGGCCAATGCTGAAAAATATGACTTCACCCTGCTCGGTCTGCCGGAAATCGGCGAACTGCTCCGGGAGCAGGAAATTATCATTCCTTTTTAGAGGAACCACATGAAAATATTGCACATCTACCGCCATCAACCGGACGCTGACATCCAGGAATTGGCCGCCATTCTTTCCCGGGACCGGCAGGCCAGCGAATTTATGCTCTTCCAGGAGCCCGTGGATTACGAGCGGCTCCTGGACCTGATTCTCGAACATGACCAGGTAATTTCCTGGTGGTAGCAAGGGAGAAACTGCCATGACCCCCAACGACATCCTGACCCCGGAGAAGGTGCAAAACCTTATCCAGACCGAGGTCGAAAAACAGGTGGCCGAGGCCCTGAAAGCCAGGGGTTTGGATTCCGCCCGGCCCAAGCGGATGGCCATCATCGCTTCCAAGGGCACCCTGGACCAGGCCTATCCCCCCCTAATCCTGGCCACCACTGCTGCGGCCATGGACATGGAGGCCGCCATCTTCTTCACCTTTTATGGCCTGGACATCGTCAAAAAGGCCAAGTATCATAACCTCAAGGTGCCGCCCCTGGGCAACCCGGCCATGCCCGTGCCCATTCCCAATATCATCGGGGTACTGCCCGGCATGACCGCCATGGCCTCGTGGATGATGAAGGATTGGATGAAAAAGGGCGGCGTGCCCACCATCCCTGATCTCATCACCCTGGCCAAAGAAAACGGCGTGCGCCTTATTGCCTGCCAGATGACTCTTGACGTCCTGGGCATCAAGAAGGAAGATTGCCTTGATGGCCTGGAATTTGCCGGCGCCGGCTACTTCCTCGACTACGCCGCCGACGCTGATATAACATTGTTTGTGTGAGGGACGCGGGGGAAGGGCAGGAACCATCTGGTCCCTGGCTCTTTCCCCCACAACTTCTGTCAGGGAGCGGCCATGGGCAAGGCGGCGCTGGTGGTGACGGACATGATCAATGATTTCATTGATCCTGAGGGGGCCTTGTCTGTAGGGCAGGCGGGCCGCGCCATCATTCCCTTTATTGCTTATAAGGTCGAAGAGACCAGGTCTGGAGGCGGGGTGGTTATCTTCGCCTGCGATGCCCATGACCCGGCAGACCGGGAATTTCAGCAATTCAAGCCCCATGCGGTGAAGAACTCCTGGGGTTCCGGGATCATTGCCGAGATCCCGTATCTGGCCGGGGATTACCGGGTGGATAAAACCCGGTATAGCGCGTTGCACAACACCAATCTCGAGGACATCCTGATCAGGGAGAAGGTGCGGCGGGTGGAGCTGGTGGGGGTGTGCACCTCCATTTGCATCATGTTTACGGCCGTGAGCCTCCTGGACCGGGAATTTCATTGCCGGGTGTACCGGGATGGTGTGGCGGATTTTGACCCCCAGGCCCACCTGTTCGCCCTGTCGCACCTCCAGAAGTTGGGGGTGGAGGTGGTGTAAGGACAGTGCTGTTCACTTAAAAAAATGAGGAAGGAGACGCTCATTTTTTGTTATTCTGAGATACCCCCAGGCCACCGAAGAATCTCTAAAAGCGAGAGGCTGCCCGGCGCTCAGCCTGACAAAAAGCGCCGAGCATTCAGGGCAGCCGCCAGGCGGGAAGGCAAAGGGCCTCCTGCCTTTTTTTCCCTCCTGCTTGTGCTCCCGGTCTCTTTGAGCCGCCGCCTCAGTATGATATGGTAAGAGAGCGCCAGGCCTTGCCGCGGTTACTTCTGTAATATTCTGCATGTCAGGAGCATTCCTTATGAAAATCGTCGCCGTATTGGGAAGTCCCCGCCCCAAGGGCAACAGCGCCCTGATGGCCGAGGAGTTCCTGGCTGCCGCCCGAAAGCGGGGGGCGGAGACCGAGGTCTTCCTCCTCAACCAGATGAATATCAAAGGCTGCCAGGGCTGTGGCAGGTGTAAGAAGGATAGCGAGATCTGCGTGGTGGAGGATGACCTGACGCCGGTCTACGATTCGGTCCGGGGAGCCGACATCCTGATACTGGCTTCGCCGGTGTATTTCGGGGACCTGTCTGCCCAGCTCAAGTGTTTCTGGGACCGCACCTACGCCCTGATAAATCTTGATTTCAGCACCCGCCTGGCCCCGGGGAAGAAATCGGTGATGTTCCTGGCCCAGGCCAATGTCAACGAGGACATGTTCAACGACATCTATCCGCGCTACGAACGCTGGCTGAAGTTGTTCGGCTTCGCTGATAACCACCTGGTCCGGGCCGTGGGCGTCCGGGACGCAGGTGAGGTGAAGAACAGGCCGGAAGTTCTGGAACAGGCGAGAAAGCTGGCCGAGCACCTGGTGGGGTAGGGCCATCGCGGTGAGCAGTGAGCAGGGTGTTTGACGCTTTTTGCCGGCGACTCACAGCCTGGCGCCCGGATTTTTCTTTCACAAGTCTGTTGCCTTTCCCGCAGGGGCGGACCCAGGCGTCCGCCCTTTGGCTCCATGGGGCCGCAACCGCTTGATTTACCTTGGAGTGTTAGGTCCCTATGTGGTATCATTTTCCGGTGGGAAATATGACAATGAACGAGTAATGGCATGGACTGGTGGATATTGGCCGGGGTGCCCGTCACTTCATTTATCGTGGCCCTGTCCGGTGCCCTGATGCCGGGGCCGCTCCTCACCATCACCGTGGGGGAGGCTACCCGCCGGGGATTCTGGGCCGGCCCGCTGATCATCCTGGGCCACGGCCTTCTGGAACTGACCCTGGTGCTGCTGCTCCTGGCCGGCTTGGATACCGTGCTCAACCAGCCCCTGATCCTGGGGACCGTGGGCCTGGTGGGCGGCGGCGTGCTGGCCTGGATGGGCCTCGGGCTCCTCACGGCCTCCCGTACCAGCCGGCTGCAGTTCGAGGCCGGTCATGACAGGGGCATCCATCCGGTATGGTCCGGCATTTTTTTGAGTCTGGCCAACCCCTACTGGCTCATCTGGTGGCTCACCATCGGCCTGGGTTATGTCATTTTTGCGGCCAAATACGGCTTTCTGGGGGTGTTCCTTTTTTTCACCGGCCATATCCTGGCCGACCTGGTCTGGTACACCCTGATTGCCGCGGCGGTGGCCTATGGACGGAATTTTTTCACCGACGGCCTCTATCGCGGGTTCCTGGCCGCCTGCGGCTGCTTTTTGTTTGTGTTCAGCGGCTATTTCGGTTTTCAGGGAGTGAAATTCCTGCTCAACGCCTGACCTGAGTCCAAACAGGGCCTGATTAACCATTGCGTCGCCGGCAGGAGGGTAAGAAAGAGGTGCTCAGGTCCCAAACACCCACAACCATGGAAATGGTTATTTGGTGCGGCAAGCGCAGCGAGCAAATTTTTATGAACTTGGCATCTTGAACTTTGAACCCCACAGGGCAGGGTCGGCGAAATTCTGGGAAAGCGAGCGACAGCATGATTCAAAAGGCTTTAATGGTGGGACTCCTGGAGGTCAACTGCTACCTCATCGGGGATGAAGAAACCAAGGAAGCGGTGGTCATCGATCCCGGGGGAGACGAGGACGAGATCCTGGAGGCCCTGAACTATCATAATTTTCAACTGAAATACATCATCGACACCCATGGCCACTTCGACCATGTGGACGCCAACCAACCCCTTAAGGATGCCACGGGGGCCCAGATCGCCATCCACGAGTTGGACGCGGCCATGCTCCAGCGGATGAATGAGGCGATGTTTTTCACCGGCAAGCCCATGCGTCCCTCCAAGGCCGACATATTGCTGCGGGAAGGGGACGTCCTCACCTTCGGGCCCATTCAACTCAATGTCCTCCACACCCCGGGGCATACACCGGGCGGTATTTCTCTGGTCATGGAAGGCAGCCCCCTGGTGTACGTGGGCGACACCCTGTTTGCGGGCTCCATCGGCCGCACCGATTTTCCCGGGGGCGACTATGACGCCCTGATCGACAGCGTTCGGAAGAAACTGTTCACCCTGGGGGACCACTATGTGGTCTATCCTGGACATGGCCCGGTCACCACTATCGGCCACGAACGGAAGTACAATCCGTTTTTTTAGGTATCGGCTGTCAGGTTTTAGGAAAAACCTGGCCGAAAATCCTGCACCCAGAACCCAGATATGGTTTTCAAAGACAAGCGTATTCTGTTGGGGGTGAGCGGCGGCATTGCCGCGTACAAGGCCGCTGAGGTGGCCCGGCGTTTGGCCGCGGCCGAAGCCCAGGTAAAGGTGGTCATGACCAGGAGCGCCCAGCAGTTTGTGGCGCCCCTGACTTTCAGCGCCCTCACCGGCCAAAGCGTATCCGATAGCCTCTGGGGCGCAAAGGTCAACCCCCTGGAGCACATTTTTTTGGGACAGCAGGTGGACGCCATCGTGGTGGCGCCGGCCACCGCCAATCTCATCGGCAAGCTGGCCAATGGCCTCGGCGATGATCTGCTCTCCACCATCCTGCTGGCCGCCACCCGGCCGGTGCTGGTATGTCCGGCCATGAACTGTGAGATGTGGGCCAACCCGGTGGTCCAGGAAAACATCGCCAAGATTGCGGACCGGGGCTTGGCGGTCATGCCCCCGACGACCGGGGACCTGGCCTGCGGCGCCACGGGGGCCGGACGGCTGCCGGACCCCGAAATCATCCTGGAGGCCCTGGCCCGGCTGGTATCCCGGCAGGATTTGGCGGGCCGCCGGGTCTTGGTCACCGCCGGGCCGACCCACGAGGATCTGGACCCGGTGCGCTTCCTCACCAACCGCAGTACCGGCAAGATGGGTTATGCCCTGGCCCGGGTGGCCTGGCGCCGGGGTGCTGCTGTGACCCTGGTCAGCGGCCCCACCACCCTTCCCGATCCCTATGGCGTCGAAGTGGTGCGGGTGCGCTCGGCTCAAGGGATGCTTAAAGAGGTAAAAAGACGTTTTCCGGCGGTGGAGGCCCTGATCATGGCCGCGGCGGTGAGCGATTACCGGGCGGAAACCCTTGCAGAGAAGAAAATGAAACGGGGGGCCGAGTCCCAGCAGATCAGGCTGGTGCAAAATGCAGACATCCTAAAAGAGGTGGCGCCTCTGAAAACACATCAATTGGCGGTGGGGTTTGCTGCCGAAACGGGGAATCTCGTAGCCGAGGCCGAACGCAAATTGAAGGAAAAGCACCTGGACATGATCGTGGCCAATGATGTGAATCAGCCGGACAGCGGTTTTGCGGTGGACACCAACGAAGTCACCCTGGTGTCCTGTGAGGCTCCGCCCCTGAAATTGCCCCTGCTCACCAAAGAAGAAGTAGCCGAGCATATCCTGGACTGGATGGCTCCCAGGTTGCAAGGCCGCCGGAAGGGGAGCGCCTTTGTCTGAGAATCCCCGGCAGGAGCTCCGGGAGCTTATGGTGGGTCTTTCCACCTGGCTGAAGTTTCAGGGCCGCCTGGGCTGGCTGGGGGTGCCCCGACCGGAGGAACCCATGGACAAAGCAGTGATGCCCACCCGGACAGACAGGCCTACCCTGGCCGAGATCCGGGAGGAAATGGGCGACTGCCAGCGCTGCAAGCTGGGCCGCACCCGTACCAACCTCGTCTTTGGGGAAGGCTCTCCCCAGGCCCGCCTGATGTTCGTGGGGGAGGCGCCGGGCGCCGAAGAGGACCTGCAGGGCCGGCCGTTTGTGGGCGAGGCGGGGCAGTTGCTCAACAGCCTGCTGAACAAGTTGGGACTCCGCCGGGAGGACGTGTACATCGCCAACATCTTAAAAAGCCGTCCTCCGGGGAACCGGGACCCGGAGCCGGACGAAGTGGCGGCCTGTCTGCCATTTTTAATCAAGCAGATCGAGGCCATTCGGCCCCAGGTGATTGTCACTCTGGGGAAGATAGCCACCAACAGCCTCCTGAATCTCGACAGGCAAATTACCAAGATCCGGGGCACATGGCAAAAGTTCCGGGATATCAGGGTCATGCCCACGTTTCACCCCTCATACCTGCTGCGCTTTCCCAAGGAACGCCAAAAGACCTGGGAAGACATGCAGCAGGTCATGGAGTATCTGGCCGCCCATGAAGAGGGTTAGTTGTCGCCTGACCTGGCTGCTGCTCCTGATGGTCTCTCTGGTCTGGCCGGCCGGCAATGCCTTGCCGGCGCCACCCCGCGCCGTCTATGTCCTGCCCGCCGCAGGCTCCATCAATCCGGGGTTGGCGGAGTTCATCATCGCGGGCATCCACACTGCGGAAGAGGAAAAAGCTTACGCCCTGGTCATTGAATTAGACACCCCGGGCGGCCTGGACAGCTCCATGCGGGCCATCAACCAGGCCATCATTAACGCCACCGTGCCGGTCATCGTGTATGTATCCCCCAAGGGGGCAAGGGCCGCGTCCGCCGGCATGTTCATCACCCTGGCCGCTACTGTGGCCGCCATGGCTCCGGGCACCAACATCGGCGCGGCCCACCCCGTCTCCGTGGGCTTGGGCAGGATGGACAAGGTCATGGGGAAGAAAGTGGAGAACGACGCCGCGGCCTACGCCCGCTCCCTGGCCGAAGAGCGGGGCCGCAACGCCGAGTGGGCGGAGAAGGCGGTGCGCCAGAGTGTCTCCATTGACGCCAAACAGGCGCAAAAGTTGAAGGTGGTGGACCTGGTGGCCGATAACCTGGAAGATTTGTTGCAGCAGCTAAACGGCCGGGAAGTGAAGGTCGGGAAGGAGATGGTCGTCCTCAAGACCTCGGGGGTGCCGGTCAAAACCCTGCAAGAAAGTTTGCGCACCCGCATTTTAAAGACCATCGCCGATCCCAACATCGCCTTTATCCTGATGATGATCGGTCTGGCCGGACTTTACTTCGAACTGGCCCACCCCGGCGTGGTCCTGCCGGGAGTTTTGGGAGCCCTGTGTCTGCTGTTGGCCTTTTATGCCTTTCAGACGCTGCCTGTCAATTTTATCGGCTTGCTTTTAATCATCCTGGCCTTTATCCTGTTCTTTCTGGAGATATATATCATCAGTTACGGCCTGCTGTCCGTGGGCGGCCTTGCCGCGCTTATCCTGGGCTCATTGATGTTGTATCAGAAGGGCGTGACCGGCGTGGGCATCGCCTGGTCCGTATTGATTCCCACCGTGCTGGTGATTTCATTGTTTTTTTTAGCGGTGGCCAGCCTGGTGATCAGGAGCCAACTGCGCCGTGCCATGACCGGAAAACCTGCCATGGTGGGGGAGCGGGGCGTGGCCTACACCGATCTCAAACCCGAAGGCCAGGTTTTTGTTCATGGGGAATATTGGCAGGCTGAAAGCGAGACTCCCGTGGCAGCCGGCGACACCGTGGAAGTGGTGCAGGTAGTCGGTCTGAAACTTCAGGTGCGGCCGGTGGTAAAGGGGCAGGGTGCAGGAAGCGCTGAGTCGTGAGCTTGAGGCGATAAGCAGTAAGCTTTATGTTTTTTTAAGCAGGAGAGCCTCTGGCAAAATTGGCCCTTCTGTCATCCTGAATGAATTGCAGGATACCAACTGCGGTCAGCATGACAATGTGTGGCAGGAAGTAATTGGGCAAGGACCTTTTTTTATAAGACTGGTTTTGTTGTCATCCAAACGATGGAGGTCTTTTTGTTGGGGTGATAATTTTACAGAAATTGAGCAGCTCTCAACTTCCAACCTTATAGCTGACAGGTTTGAGCTTACAGCTTAGCGCTTGTTCAGGAGGCCTTATGTGGTTTATCGGCAGTGCATTCTTCTGGGTGGTGATAATCGGGGCTTTTTTCCTGATCTCGGCCGTCAAGATTCTGAGTGAATATGAACGGGGCGTCATTTTTCGCCTGGGCCGGGCCTTGCGGGAAGCCAAAGGGCCGGGGCTTATTATCCTGATTCCCATCATTGACCGCATGGTGAAGGTCAACCTGCAGCTCGTCACCTACGATGTTCCCAGCCAGGATATTATCACCCGGGACAATGTCACGGTAAAGGTTAACGCGGTGGTCTATTTCCGGGTGGTGGACCCGGTGCGGGCGGTCATCGAGGTGCGGGATTATTACGCCGCCACCCAACTGCTTGCCCAGACCACCCTGCGCAGTGTCTGCGGCCAATCCGATCTCGATGACCTGTTGAGCGCCCGGGAAAAGATCAACGCCCACATCGCGGAAATTTTGGATAAGCACACCGATCCCTGGGGCATTAAGGTAACATTGGTGGAACTTAAGGCCATCGATCTGCCCATCGAGATGCAGCGCGCCATGGCCAAACAGGCCGAAGCGGAGCGGGAGCGGCGGGCCAAGGTCATCAACGCTGAGGGTGAATACCAGGCGGCCGCCAAAATGGCCGACGCCGCGCACGTGCTGGCCAGCGAGCCCATGTCCCTGCAGCTCAGGTATCTTCAGACCCTGCGGGAGATCGCCGCAGAGAAAAATTCCACCACCCTGTTCCCCATTCCCATAGATTTGATCAAGCCGTTTATGAAAATGTATGAGGCATCGGAAAAGAAGAATCAGTGAGCGGTGAGCAGTGAGCAGTCAAGAGGTGCAGGCCGCGCTCTGGGCACCAAGGGAGCGGGCGGCAAGGGCCCGCCCCACGAACACTTTTCCCCATAACACCACAAGAAAGAGAGAGAATCATGGCCAAGAAAGAAAAGAAGGAAAAGAAAGAAAAACCCCTGGACCGGATGACCGCCACGGAACTCAGAAAATACGCCCTGGAGCTGGGTGAAATCACCGGTGTGCACGGTATGAACAAGGAAGAACTCCTGGCGGCCATCAAGGAAGTGAAGGGCATCACCGACGCAGGCAAGAAAGCCGTCAAAACCGTGAATATGCGGGAACTCAAGCAGAAGGTCAAGGAACTCCGTGCCCTCAAGGCCGAGGCTTACGAGGCCGGGGAATCCAACAAAAAGATCAGCATCCTGCGCCGGCGTATGAACCGCCTGAAGAAGCGCACCCGCAAAGCGGCCTAGTCCTTGGCCGCGGGGCCGCACGGTCCAGAAGCGGCCCGACAATCATCAGGGCGCCTGCTGATCAGGGTTTTGCTGCGGTTCCCGGCGTCCTGTGGGGTGCGGGTCTTGCGTTCGGCCTGAGAAGTTCCGGCGAAAAAAGATGGGACCATCTTCCCCGCTGGCGCCACCATCTGAATGCCTGGCGCTGTGCCTGCAACCAAAGCGAAAGGGGTAAGACCAGCCGGCCTTACCCCTTTCTTAGTTCCTGCCTATATAGAGATGTATATCTGAAACCTACCCCAGAAGGCCGGGGAAGATCTTGACGGAGTTGACGGCCATGTCGTAAAAGAAGCCCGGGAAAATGCCGATGGCCAGGGTGGCCACGGCTGTCAGGGCCACGGCCAGGGTAACGCCCTTGGTGAAGGGGATGGGTCCCAGATCGGCCTCGGCCGGCCTCATGTACATGAGCACGGTGATGCGCAGATAGTAATACACCGACACCAGCGAATTCATGACGCCGATGATGGCGAGCCAGATGTAGCCCGCTTTCACCGCCGCGGAAAAGATGTAGAATTTGCCCACAAAGCCGGCGGTGGGGGGGACGCCTGCCAACGCGAACATGAAGATCGCCATGGTGGCGGCCAGGGCCGGATGCTGAAAGCCCAAGCCGGAGTAGTCATAGATGTTCAAATACTGATCTTGCTTGCGGCCCACCAGGATAACCACCCCGAAGGCCCCGATATTCATGATGGTATAGGCCAGGAGGTAATAGAGCAGGCTCACCGCGCCGAGCTGGTTGGCGGCCACCAGGGCCACCATAAGGTACCCGGCGTGGGCGATGCTGGAGTAGGCCAACATGCGTTTGATATTGGTCTGGGAGATGGCCACGACATTCCCCACGGTCATGGTGGCCACGGCCAGGACCCACAGGACCATGTTCCACTGCACCGTGAAGGCCGGGAAGACCAGGAACATGACCCGGGCGAACGCGGCGAACGCGGCGGCCTTGACGCCCACGGCCATGAACGCGGTGACGTTGGTGGGCGCACCTTCATAGACGTCCGGCGTCCACATATGAAAGGGCACGGAGGCCACCTTAAAGCCGAAGCCCACCAGGATGAGAGCCAGCCCCAGGAGTGTTAAGGGCTTGGTGAGGGCGACAGAAGAGCTGAGCCTGTTGGCCAGTTCGCTGAGATACAGGGTCCCCCCGGAAGCGCCGTAGAGCATGGCCATGCCGAAGAGCAGAAAACCGCTGGCAAAGGCGCCCAGGACCAGGTACTTGAGTGCGGCCTCGTTGCTCCGGGAATCTTCCCGGAAAAGACCCGCCAGCACGTAAACCGCGATGGACATGATCTCGAGGCCCAGGAAGATCATGATGAAATGGGCGCTGGCGGCCATCAGCAGCATGCCCGTGGCGGCGAAGAGCACCAAGGCGTAATATTCGCCCAGATTCTTGCCGAACTCCTCCAGGTAGTGGGGCGACAGGAGGATGGTGAGCGCGGTGCCCAGGATGATGATGTTGTAGAAGTAAAAGGCAAAGTTGTCGAGATACACCATGCGGGAGAAATCAACCCCCGCTTTTCCCCAGAGGCTGTGGGTCTGCCAGGCGGCCACGGCCAGGGCCGCGAGGGCAATGGCCGGGAAAATGCCTCTGCGGCCTCTGGGCGAGAAGGCGTCCACCAGGAGGATGACGATGGCGGCCAAAGTCAGGGTGAGCCAGGGCCCGATGCTCGACAGGCTGAATGCAGGTACGGTGATGGTCATCTTATCTCGCCTCCCCCTTAGTCTTAAGGAGTTGGGATAGGGTGATCTTGGGGGCCTTCGCCTTTTCCATCTGGGCGACAAACTGGGCCGTGGTGGCCTGGGTCTTGTTCAAGAAGGTATTGGGATAGACGCCGATCCAGACGATAAAGAGCAACAGCGGCAAAAAGTAGCCGATCTCCCGCCAGGACAAGTCCTGCAAAACTTTATTCTTCTCGTTGGTGCACTGGCCGAACATCACCCGCTGGAACATCCACAGCATATAACAGGCCGCGAAGATAACGCCGGTAGCGCTGATGGCGGCATACAGCTTGTTGACCTGGAAGGCCCCCAGCAAAATGAGAAATTCGCCCACGAAGCCGTTTAACCCAGGGAGCCCTATGGACGACAAAGCCACGATCATGAAGATGGTGGCAAAAATAGGCATGACGCTGGAGATGCCGCCGAAGTCGGCGATCAAACGGGTGTGGCGGCGTTCATAAATACAGCCGACGATCAAAAACAAGGCGCCGGTGGACAGGCCGTGGTTGATCATCTGCAAAACGCCCCCCTGGACTCCCTGCATGTTAAAGGCAAACAATCCCAGCATGACGAAACCCAGGTGGGACACCGAAGAAAAGGCGATGAGGCGCTTCAGGTCCGGCTGCACCATGGAAACCAGAGCGCCATACACGATGCCGATGACCGCCAGGATGCAGAACAGCGGCACGAAATAATGGGCGGCCTCAGGGAACAGAGGCATATTGAAGCGCAGAAAACCGTAAGTCCCCATTTTCAAGAGCACCGCGGCCAGGATGACGGAACCCACGGTGGGCGCTTCGGTATGGGCATCAGGCAACCAGGTGTGGAAGGGAAACATGGGCACCTTAATGGCGAAGGCCAGCGCAAAGGCCAGGAACATCCAGAACTGCATATGGAAGGGGATGCCCAGGCCGTACATCTTCATCAGGTCGAAGGTGTACTCGCCGGTGACTTTGCCATGATAGAAGTAAAGCACCAGGATGGCCACCAGCATGAGCAGCGAGCCGAACATGGTGTACAGGAAGAACTTGATGGCCGCGTAAACCCGGCGGGCTGGATTGCCCCAGACCCCGATCAGGAGATACATCGGGATGAGCTGCAGTTCCCAGAAGACGTAGAAGAGGAACATATCCAGGGCGGCAAAGACGCCGATCATGCCGCTCAACATGAACAACAGGCAGAGCATGAACTCTTTGACCCGGTGCTGGACGTCATTCCAGGTGGCCAGCACACAGATGGGGGTGAGCAGCGTGGCCAGGAGGATCAGGAGCAGGGAAAACCCGTCAATCCCCAGGTGATACCCGATGCCGTACTGGGGCAGCCAGTTGTGCTGCTCCACGAACTGCATGCCCCCATAGGCCTCATTGAAGCCGAACCAGAGGCGCAGGGAGAGCACGAACTCCACCAGGGACAGGCCCAGGGTATAGCCCTTGAGGACCTTGTCGTTTTTGCTGTCCAGGAACAGCAGGGGCACGATCCCCAGCAGCGGGAGAAAGATCAGAACCGTGAGAATGGGCAACTGCATGTGCAACTCCTAAGGTTACAGCCCGACGAAATAACCGACGATCAGGGCGACACCCAGAACGATGGCCAGGGCGTAGTTCTGGAGGAAGCCGGTTTCAAGTTTCCGGAAATGGCTGCTCAGCCAGGCGACAAGGCCGGCGGAGCCATTCACCGCGCCGTCCACCACCTTGACGTCCACTCCCTGCCACAGGAAGTTGGAGCTCTCTTTGATGGGCTCCACCACAGCCATGTCATAAATCTCATCCACATAATATTTATGGAAGATGAGGTCATAAGCGATTTTGTACTTTTCGGCCAGTTTGTTCGGTATGTCAGTGTCCTTGATGTACATGCGATAGGCGGTGATGATACCCGCCACGGCCACTGCCATGGAGAAGAGCATCAGGCCCACTTCGAAGGAAATGGAGTAATGGGCTTCATGATGCCCGGCCGAGTAAATAATGGATGGCGCCAGGAACTCCTTGAACTTATGGGCGCCCTTGATGATGGGAAACCCCACGAAGCCGACGGTGGCCGAGCCGATGGCCAGGATCATGAGGGGAATAAGCATGATCTTGGGAGACTCATGGATGTGGTGGGCCACGTGGGGATCAACCCGGGATTCACCGTAAAACACCATGAACACTGCCCGGAACATGTAGAAAGCGGTGATGAAGGCCGCGGCGGTGGCAATGCCCCAGTACATCAGATGGCCGTCCACCAGAGAGTGAAAAAGGATTTCGTCTTTGCTGAAGAAACCGGCAAAGGGAAAAATCCCGCACAACGCCAGGGTGGCGACCATGAAAGTCCAGTAGGTGGTGGGGATATGTTTTTTCAAATCCCCCATTTTGCGCATGTCCAGTTCGCCCCCCACCGAGTGGCTGATGGAGCCGGCCCCCAGAAAGAGCAGGGCCTTGAAGAAGGCGTGGGTCATGAGGTGGAAGATACCGGCGGTGAAGGCCCCCACACCGCAGGCCAGGAACATGTAGCCCAACTGGCTCACGGTGGAATAAGCCAGGACCCGTTTGATGTCGAACTGGCACATACCCATGGACGCCGCGAAGATGGCGGTCAGCGCCCCGATGATGGCCACCACCATCATGGAAATAGGAGCCAGGGTGAACAGGGCGCTGCAGCGGGCCACCATATAGACACCCGCGGTCACCATGGTGGCGGCATGGATCAAAGCGGAAACCGGAGTGGGACCTTCCATGGCGTCCGGCAGCCAGGTATACAGCGGAATCTGGGCCGATTTACCGGTGGCGCCCACAAACAGGAACAGGGTGATGGCGGTGATGATGCCGCTCCCCACGGGATACTTGGCGGCCAGGGCGAAGACTTCCCGGAAGTTGATGGTGCCGAAAGTCCAGAAGATCAGGAAAATGCCCAGCAGAAACCCGAAGTCGCCGATCCGGTTGACCACGAAGGCCTTTTTGCCGGCGTCGCTGGCGGACTGTTTCTCATACCAGAAGCCGATGAGGAGATAGGAGCACAACCCCACGCCTTCCCAACCCACGAACATCATCAGGAAGTTGTTGGCGCCCACCAGCGTCAGCATGAAGAACACAAAGAAATTGAGGTAGGCGAAGAAGCGGGGGAAGCCGGGGTCGTCGTGCATGTAGCCGATGGAGTAAATGTGGATCAAAAAGCTGATCCCCGAGACCACCAGCAGCATGACCAGGGACAGGGGGTCCACCAGGAAGGCAACCGAAGCTTTAAAGGAGCCGGAGGCGATCCAGGTGTAGACCGGAATCTCCACCGGGCGGGCATCCACCGGGAGCTTCAGGTACTCGAGGAAGATGGCCACCGTCAGCGCGAAGCTGGCGCCCACCATGGTGGCGCCGATGGTACCCACCGCGGTTTTCGAGAGCCTTTTGCCCATGAGGCCGTTGATGATAAAGCCCACCAGGGGAAAGACGGGGATTAGCCAGGCGTACTTGATCATGGGTATTGCCTCACCACTTGAGGATGTTCAGGTCGTCCACATACACGGTGGCCCGCTGGCGGAAGATCGCCACCACCAGGGCCAGGCCCACTGCCACTTCGGCGGCGGCCACAGTCAACACGAAGAAAACGAACATCTGGCCGTCCACGGCTTTGAAGTAGTCGGCAAAGCCGATGAAGGCCAGGTTGACGGCGTTCAACATCATCTCCAGACACATAAGGATGATGAGGATGTTGCGCCGGATGAGGACCCCGATCGCCCCCAGGGCAAAGAGGGCCACGCTCAGACCCAGGATATACGGCAGCGGTACGACCATGGAAAACTCCGTTTTGGCTAGCAGCCTTATTTCAACTTGCTTTTGGACAACACCACCGCGCCCACGATGGACACCAGCAGGAGCACGCTGGTCACCTCGAAGGGCAGCAGGTAGTCGGTAAACAATAGCTTGGCGATGGACTCAGTGTTCCCCAGGCCGGGGGCAGCCGGAGCCGCAGGACCCAGGTTGACGTGGGCCAGGCCGAAGGCGATGAAGAAAGCCATGGCCACACTGAGGGCGAAGCCCGCCACCTTCTGGGCCGCATAGGGCCGCGGCGTAGGCTCTTCCGGATGCCTCAAATTCAAAAGCATGATGACGAAGAGGAACAGGACCATGATGGCCCCGGCGTAAACGATGATCTGGATGGCGGCGATGAACTCGGCGTGCAGCATGAGATAGATGCCCGCCACCGCAAAGAAATTGACGATGAGCCAGAGCGCGCTCCTCAAGGGGTGAGTCTGAAAGACCACCAAAATCCCGGAGATCAGGGCCACCGCAGCCAATCCTATGAAAATCAATTCCATCCCTTATGCCTCCACAGGGGAGTTTCCTGCTAAAAACCGTTTTCCCAATTGAGGAACCGAAAACCGTCTTTATAGCCAGTCCGTCATCCGCATCTGCGACTTGGCCTGGGTGGCCCGGTCGATGTCAAGGATGAGGACGCTTTTCTGGTATTGCGCCAACTCGTACAGGTTATTCAGCTTGATGGCCGCCTTGGGGCAGGCCTCCTGGCAGAAGCCGCAGAAAATACAGCGGGTCAGGTCGATGACGAACTGGGTCGGGTACTTCTCATGCTCCGGCCCCTCTGCCGGGACGATTTCCTTGATGGCGTTGCTGGGGCAGACCACTTTGCACAGGGTGCAGGCCACACAACGGCGTCTGCCGTCCTCGTTCACCACCAACTCGGGGTGGCCGCGCCACCGGGGATACACCGGCCGCTTTTCATCCGGATATTGCACGGTGATGGGCTTGGAAAAGCAATATCTGAGAGTGGTGGCCAGACCTTTAAGGAGTGGGATAATCATGTATAAACCTCTGGCTGTAAGCTATAAGCTTTTTATTCCTTTTTTACCGGGTTCTCTCTTTTGAAAAGCTTACGTTGCCAATGCCTGATTGTTAGTCTTCAAAAAGTTCTTTCCCTGCTTCAAGCCCGCAGCATGCGGGTTAAAGCTTGAAAAACAGCATCGCTGCGCCGGTGACCACGATGTTCGCCAGGGCTAAAGGCAGCAGCACCTTCCAGCCCAGTTGCATCAACTGGTCGAAACGCAGACGGGGATACGTGCCCCTGATCCAGATGAAGAAGAATACCAGGGCGTAGGTTTTGATTACGAACCAGGCGATGGGCGGGAGAAAAGGCCCCTGCCAGCCGCCCAGGAACAGGGTGGTGATGAGCGCGCTGGCGATGATGATGTGGCAATATTCCCCCAGCATGAACAGGGCCCACTTCATGGAGCTGTATTCCGTCTGGAAGCCGGCCACCAGTTCATTTTCGCACTCGATCAGGTCAAAGGGGGTGCGGGCGCATTCGGCGAAGGCCGCCACCAGGAAAAGGAGAAAGCCCAGGGGCTGGTAAACGATGAACCACATGTGCTGCTGAGCTTCCACGATCTTAACCAGGGACAGCGAGCCGGCCAGCATGAGGACGCCGATGACGGACAGGCCCAACGCCAGCTCATAGCTCACCATCTGGGCGGACAGGCGCAGGCCGCCGAGCAGAGAGTATTTGTTGTTGGAGGCCCAGCCGCCCAGCACCGCGCCGTACACCGCCAGCGACCCCATGGCAAAGACATAGAGGAGGCCCACGTTGATGTCGGCGATGACGCCCTGGTTCAGGCCCGCCACGGTCAGGTCAACCTTTTGCCCGTATATGGTCAGCGTCGCGGGCAGAATGTCCCTGGCGAAGGGAATGACCGCCATGGGCAGGAAGGCGGTCACCGCAGTGATGATGGGGGCCATGACGAACAGGACCTTGTTGACGCCGGGCGGGGTGAAGTCTTCCTTGAAAAGGAGCTTTAAGAGGTCCGCCAGCGGCTGCAACAGTCCCCAGGGTCCCACCCGGTTGGGGCCGTAGCGCAGCTGGATGAACCCCAGGACTTTGCGCTCCATGAGCACGGTGTAGGCGATGGCCGTCAGAAAGACCACGAGGACGAGAGTGATCTTGATGGCCGTCAGAATGATCAACAGGATCAGGTTCATCGTTTTACGCCTTCTGAATGGTTACGCGAACCAGGTTGGAATTGAGCGTGAGCTCGTTGGCCGCAGGGGTGCCAAAGTGCTCGGGCAAAAAGGCGACACCGGCGGGCAGGTCAAGACTTATTTTCACCCTCGCCGTGACCTCGCCCTGGGAGGAAATCACCCTGGCCTCATCCCCATCCGTCAGGCCCAGTCCGTCGGCATCATCGGGGTTGAGCCTGAGCAGTCCAGCCGGAGTCACCTCCAGGGTGGCGCAGGGCGCATGGGTGGTGAATGAGCCGGAATGTTGCAGGGACTTGCCGATAATCAGGGCCAGGGGCCGCCGCCCCGGCAGGCTGATGTCCAGGTCGAAGGGCCTAAATTCCCCGGAAACCGACAGGTTCACGGCAGGGCAGGGGAGGGCCAGCCTGGGGGCCAGACCCGCCCAGGAGGGCATGAGGCCGGCCAGTTCCTGGAAGATATGGGCCGTGTTGCGATATGACATGCGGAAACCCAACCGGGAGGACAGATCGCAGATGATCTGCCAGTCGGGGCGCACGCCGTTGGTGTCCAGGGCCTGGGCCAGGACTCCCAGTTGGCCGGCGCTGCTGAGGTAGGTGCCTTCCTGCTCGGCGTGCACCGCCACGGGCAAAACCACGTCGGCCAGTTTGGCGGTGTCGGTGAGGAAGGCATCCTGGACCACCAGGAACTTCAGCTTTTTCAAGAGCTTTTCGGTGCGGGAGCGGTTGGGCAGCCAGCGCACCAGGTCGCCGCCCAAGGCATAGATGGCCTGGGGCGCCGCGGGATCATTCTTCTCCAGCAGGTCCAGCACTTCCAGCAGATTGGGGCCGGGTTCGGCGGCCACGGGTTTGGCCCCGAAGAAGGCTTGGGCATTGTCGGCGTTCAGCGGCACGTACCCGGGCAGCCGGTCGGGAAGGACGCCCAGTTCGCACACGCCCCGGGTATTGGCCTTCTCGGCGATGGGATACAGTTTGCTGCCAGGGGTGCCGGGCTTCCCGATGAGCAAAAAGAGGTCGGCCAGGGCTACCGCAGTCTGCTCCCCTTTGTCCTGCCCGAGAAGCTCGGTGCCGAAGATGATGGCCGGGGCCTGGGCGGCGAGCAGCAGCCGGGCGGCCTCTTCGAAGACGGCAAAATCTTCCACACCGCTCTTGGTGGCAAATTCCTTGGGACCGAATTTTTTGGGAATCTCCAGGAATTCTTCCAGCCCCTTGGCCGTCATCGCCGGCGTCAGCTCAGGGTTGACCGCCGCCAGGGCCTTGATGAGGGCGGCCACCACCAGGCGCTCGGCGCCGGGCTTGTAGCGCAGGCTTACGGAGGCGTACCGGTCGAACTTGGTTTGGCGGGGGTTGGCCACGATGAGTTTGAAGGCATCGTTTTGCCGGGCCGCCATAACGGCCCACCCCAGGGGCGGCAGTTCGGGGGTCAGGTCGGTGCCGATGACCAGGGCCACGTCGGCCTTGGGAAGCTCATCCAGCCTGCCCAGGACGAAACTGAAGCCGCTTCCCTGGGCCCCTTCGGCCACTTTGAACGGGGAGCTGTAGGCCGCGGTTTTAGCACTGGGGCCTTCCACGCCGGTCAGCTTCGGCCAGCCGAAGACCTGGGCCAGAGCGCCGACCGCCTTGAGATAGTGCAGACGGGCCGGGTTGTCCAGGTTGTTGGTGCCCAGTCCCGCCCGGAAAAATTTCTGAAAAAGGTAATTCGCTTCGTTGGTGGCCCGGGGCGAACCTACCCCATAAATTGCACCGGGGCCGGCTTCCTCGATGATCTCCTGAAGCTGCTGGGCGGCAAACCCCAGGGCCTCATCCCAGGTGGCTTCTTTGAAGGCGCCGTTTTCTTTGATGAGCGGGGTCTTGAGGCGGTCGGGGGAGTCCACCACCGGAAAGCCGAAGCGCCCCCGGCCGCAGAGCAGCACCGAATCTTCGTTCACCACCCGCATGATTTTGCCGCCTTTGGTTTGCACGGTATAGGTGCAGCCGCCGCCGCAGAAGGAGCAGACCGTCTCGGTCTTGGCCATCTCCCAGGAACGGGAGGAGTATTTGAAGACCTTGTTGATCAGCGCCCCCACCGGGCAGATGTCTATGCAGGAGCCGCAAAATTCACAGTCCAGCGGCACCAGTCCGGAGCCCAATTCGGTGAAGTAGCCACGGTTCATGAAGTTGATGGCCATGGCCCCCACATGATCCCGGCAGATGCGTACGCAGCGGCCGCAGGTGACGCAACGGTCCGGATGGCGCTCGATCAGACGGGAAACATAGTCGATGTTGGGGGAGAGCTTAATGGCCTCATAATCCACAGAGCCCACGCCCAGGGCGTGCGTCAGATCCTGGAGCTCGCACTCGCCCCCCTTGTCGCAGATGGGGCATTCCAGGGCGTGGTTGATGAGCACCAGCTTCATCAACTCCTGGCGGATGGCCAGGACCCGCTCGGAATTGGTGATAATCTCCTGGCCCTCGGCCACGTAGGTGGCGCAGGCGGGTTGGGGCCGGGGGGGTCCGGGTTTGACTTCCACCACGCAGATGCGGCAGGAACCGATGGGCTTCAAAGCCGGGTGGTAGCAGAGATAGGGAATGAAAATGCCGTTTTCCTTGGCCACCTCGAGGATGGTCTTTCCCGGCTCTGCCTGAATGGCCCGGCCATCGATGGTGAGATTAACCATAAGTCGTTCCGTCTTGTGTAGGTGAGTCTCTGCCCACCCTTTATTTTCGGCAGGCTTTGCCCGCCTGTCTTTTTACCGAAAACCGAACACCCTGGCAGGCAGGAATGCCCGCCCTACCTGTCCACGTCCGCCAGCACGATGTCCATGGTGCCGATGATGGCGATGAGGTCGGCCAGCAGCCTCCCGGTGGCAAGCTTGTTCGTGGCGTTCAAAACCACAAAGGAAGGCGCCCTGATCTTTACCCGGAAGGGCTGGGCCGTGCCGTCGCTGATGATATAGAACCCCAGCTCCCCTTTGGGGGCCTCGATGGCCTGGTAAATCTCGCCCTTGGGGGGCGTGATGCCTTCCTGGATCAGCTTGAAATGGTTGATGAGGGCAGCGATGTCCGTGTACACCTTTTCCTTGGGCGGCAGGCTCACCCGGGGGTCGTCCACCTTGATGTCGCCTTTGGGCAGCTTCTCCAGGGCCTGGCGGACGATGCGGTTGCTTTGCAGCATCTCCTGCATGCGCACCAGGTAGCGGGAGTAGGTATCCCCTTCTTTGGTCCCCAACGGCACCTCGAAATCAAAGTCTTCATAGCTGGAATAGGGGTTGTCCCGACGCAGGTCCCAATCCACTCCGGAGCCCCGGGCCATGGGCCCGGACCAGCCCCAATCCAGGGCTTCTTCCGCGCTCATGACCCCCACTCCGATGGTGCGCTGCTTCCAGATTTCGTTTTTGGTCAGGAGGGTGTCATAGTCCTTCCACTTTTCCGGGAATTCCCTGACAAACTCCATGGCCTTCTCAACAAAGCCCTCGGGCAGGTCCGCGGCAAGGCCGCCGATGCGCAGGTACAGAGGAAACATGCGGGCGCCGGAAACCATCTCGCAGAGGTCCATGATCTTTTCCCGTTCCCGGAAGCCATAGAACAGCGGGGTCATGGCCCCCAGGTCGTGGCCGCTGGTGCCCAGCCAGAAGATATGGGAGGCGATGCGGGTGAGTTCGGCCAGGATCACCCGGATATACTGGGCCCTTTTCGGCACCTCGATGCCCAGCAGCTTTTCCACCGCCAGGCAGTAGCCGAAGTTGTTCACTTCTCCGGCCAGGTAGTCCACCCGGTTCATGAGGGGCATGCATTTATGATAGGTGCGGCCTTCGCACATCTTTTCGATGCCCCGGTGGAGGAAGCCGATGTCCGGGTCGGCCCTGACGATGAGTTCGCCGTCCAACTCCACCTCCACCCGCAGCACCCCGTGGGTGCTGGGGTGCTGGGGACCCACGTTCAGGACCATGGTTTCTGTCTGCGGCAAGGGTTTCAGTTGTTCCATGGGAATTCCTTGAAATGCTGTCAGCTATAAGCCTTGAGCCTTGAGCCGTAGGGTGCGTCTCACGCACCAGTCATTATGTGGCGCGTAAGACGCGCCCTACATTCTGCTTACTGGTCACTAACCACTAACTGTGCCTGCTCACTTTACCCTTTCGGCACGAATCTTCCGGTCCACCCACTCGACGGCCGCCTGATCCCCCCGCTGGGTGTAATCTTTCCGCAAGGGATGACCCTTCCAGTCGGCGGGGAGCAAAATCCGTTTCAACCTGGGATGACCCCTGAACTTGATGCCCATGAGGTCGTAAGCCTCCCGTTCGTGCCAGTCCGCAGTGGACCACACCGTGGTCACCGAATCGATGGCAGGGGAAGTGTCGCTCTCCAAAAAGGCTTTCAGGGTCAGGCGGTCATGGTTTTTATGGGAATACAGGTTATAGGCCACCGCAAAGCGGGGGCTCGCCGGGGCGTAATCCAGGCCGGCGATCATGGACAGATATTTAAAGGAGACAGTGGGGTCGTCCCGCAGAAAAGTACAGATGGCGCGAATGCGGCCGGGCTTGACCACCACGGTGGTATCCCCCCGGTACTCCACGACCTCCACGACTTCGGATGGAAAATGCTTTTTGAGGAGATCCGCCGCGCTGTGCATCAGGCCGCCTCCCTCCGGGCCGCCAGCTTATCCCGGTATTGTTTGGTCAGAAAAGGATCATTCAGGATTTTCTCATGGAGCTTCAGGATGCCGTAGAGCAACCCTTCCGGCCGGGGCGGGCAGCCGGGGATATAGACGTCCACAGGGAGGTAGAGGTCGATCCCCTGGACCACCGAGTAGGAGTCGAAGATGCCGCCGGAGCAGGCGCAGGCGCCCATGGCGATCACCCACTTGGGTTCGGTCATCTGTTCATAGATGCGTTCGATGGCGGGCATCATCTTTTTGCAGACGGTGCCGGCCACGATCATCAGGTCGGCTTGGCGGGGCGAGGCCCGAAAGGCTTCCATGCCGAAACGGGCGATGTCATAGCGGTTGGCCGCGGTGACGATCATCTCGATGGCGCAGCAGGCCAGACCGAAGGTGGCGGGCCAGAGGCTCGACTTGCGACCCCAATCCACCAGCTTCTCGAGGGTCGTGGTGAGGACGTTGTAGCCCAGATGTTCTTCTATACCCATGTATGTGCTCCACGCCGGTTGGTTGTCTTCATCCGGCAAATTTCTTGTCTTTCCTCCCGGCACCCGGCACTTGCTGCTACTCCCACTCCAGGGCGCCCTTGCCCCAGACGTAGGCCAGACCTACCACCAGGATGCCGATGAACACCAGCATTTCCCAGAAGCCGAACCACCCCAGGGGCTTAAAGGCCACGGCCCAGGGGTACAGGAAAATGGCTTCGATGTCGAACACGATAAAAAACATGGCAATGACGTAAAAGCGCACCGCATAGCGGTGGCGGGCGTCGCCGATGGGGTTCATGCCGCATTCGTAGGCCAGGTCTTTCTGGTAGGTGTGCGTCTTTTTGCCGAGAAGTTCGGACAGAAGCACGATGACCCCTACCAGGCCCAGCGCGATGACCAGGTAGATCAGAACAGGCAAGTAGTTAATCAGCATAAAGAAACCCTTGTGAAGGTTGCAGGTTGCTTTTTTTCTAAGGCACCTTGGTTCCCAAGGTTATCCCGGCAGCCGGGGTGTTTTTTGCCGGGTGCTATTCCTGCGCCGCGGCCCGGGCAGGTTTGCTGCAGATTCCCAACGGACAGTGGCCCGCCACATGGGCCTGCCATTCATCCCGGAAGCGCTCAATGGTGGTCTTGAGAAAGCTATGGGGACTCCAGCCGAGCGCACAGTTGGTGCTGTCCACCATGGTCTTGGACAGAGTGAGCAGCCGATCGAGATCAGCTTCTTCGCCTTTGCCTTCGGCCACCTTGCAGACCAGCTCGTAGAGCACCCGGGTGCCCCGCCGGCACGGCAAGCAGAAGCCGCAGGACTCATGCTGGAAAAAGTACATCAGGCACCTGACCACATCCACGATGCAGGTGGTGTCGTCCAGGACCAGCATGGTGCCGGAGCCCAGCGCACCTCCCACCTTGCTCATGGCTGCGTATTCCAGGGGCGTATCCACATGCTCGGGAAGGATAAAGCCGCTGGCCGCTCCTCCAGGCTGCACCGCCTTGATCTTCTTGCCCTGGCGCACGCCGCCGCCGAACTTGTCGATGAGCTCGGAGAGCGGCAGGCCCATGTTGCATTCCACGATGCCGGGCTGGTTCACGTGGCCCACCACCTGGAAGATCTTGGTGCCCTTGGAGTCCTCCGTGCCCTTGGCCGCGTACCACGCCGCGCCCTTGACGATGATGTCCGGCACCGCGGCGAGGGATTCCACGTTGTTGACGATGGTGGGCTTGTTCCACACCCCCACTTGGCCGGGGAAGGGCGGCTTCACCCTCGGGTAGCCGCGTTTCCCTTCAATGGACTCGATGAGCGCGGTTTCCTCGCCGCAGACATACGAGCCGCCGCCGGTCTGGATCTGGATATCGAAGGAAAAGTCGGTCCCCAGGATCTTTTCTCCGAGGAAGCCCTTGGCCCGGGCCTGATCGATGGCGTTCTGCAGACGCAGCATGGACAAGTAATATTCACCCCGGCAATAGATGTAGCCCTGGACGGCGCCCACGGCATAGCCGGCGATGGTGATGCCCTCGATGAGCCGGCAGGGGTCGCCTTCCATGAGGTAACGGTCTTTGATGGTGCCGGGTTCGCCTTCATCGGCGTTGCAGACAATATATTTCGGAAAGATCGGCGAGGGCCTGGTGAAGGACCACTTGAGCCCGGTGGGGAAGCCGGCGCCGCCCCGGCCGCGCAGGCCCGAGGCTTTCACCTCTTCCACCACTGCCTCGCCGCTCATGCCGGTGAGGGCTTTCTTGAGGCCTTCAAACCCGCCTTTGGCGATGTATTCGTCGATGTTCATGGGGTCGATTTGATCGACGTTTCTGAGCAACGCCAGTTCATCGGGGCTGGCCGGATAATCGCTTAAAGGATTGGTGGTGCGCCTGATGGTCCGATAATCGGGGGCCTTCCCCGCCCGGTAATCGGCCAGGATCTGCTTGACCCGGTCGGTGGTCAGGCGGCCGTGCACCACTTCGTTGATCTGCATGGCCGGGGCTACTTCGCAGACCCCCAGGCAGGCCGTGTGTTCCAGGGTGAACAGACCGTCCGGGGTGGTCTGACCCACGTGGATGCCCAGTTCTTTTTCCAACACCGCCGTGAGATCTTCGGCACCCACGATGTGGCAGGGCGGGGATTCGCACAGCCGGATGATGTATTTCCCCCGGGGCTGGGTGGCGAACATGGTGTAAAAACTCAGGACGCCATAGAGATAGGCGTAAGGGACATCAAACCCCCGGGACACCAAATCCAGGGCTTCCTTGGGAAGCCAATTGTCGCAGACACTTTGGATGGCGTGCAGGGCCGGGAGCAGACCGCCCTTAATGCGGCTGAAACGGGAGCAGATGTCCTTGATGGCGGCTATCTGCGAGGGACTGAGGTGAGCGCTTTCGACGGTTTTGATCTCCAGCATGTCGGATCCCAGGCGAAGAATTGTGAAAATTTTCTTAAATCTCTGCTTTTTTAATCCCAATCCGTCCGCCTGTCAAGTCTTTTTTGGGGAAAAATGGAGGGGGGAAAGTTCCTCGGAGATGTGCCGAAATTCCTTGGATATTGCCTCACCAGGAAGGAATTCCCTTGGTTTTGTCATCTCTTGGCTGTCTCACCTTTCACGGTTCTTGAAGCTGATCGAAATTTCCAGTGGGGCTATGATCGTGAAAATGACCTGAAAAAAGGCAGGACCCCAGAAGACCCTGCCTCGATTTTGGTGAGGTTGAGAAAACCAAAAGGTCCCTTAGCCGTTCCTGCTCCTCCAGCCCAACCCGGCCAGGCCCAGAAGCCCGCTGCCCAGAAGCAGGGCGGAGGGGGGGAGGGGAACGGGCGCGCTGTTAGCCCAGTGAGCAGTGTAGTTAATTGGGTTTGCGTCAGTAATTGAGGGATCACCAAAAAAGTTGTAGGCTTGCATAATCACTGCTGAAAAGCCGGTGCTGCCAGATATCGTGCTGTCAGAGTAAACCTTAACGCCATTAATATAATAATCAAAGGCAGAGCCGGTGAATACGATGGCAAAGTTTGTCCAGGCATCATAGGAGACCGTAGGGCTTAAATTTACCCAACCACCTGTATCTGCATCATAAACACGGTATCTTGGCTCTCCCCCATAGTTGGTGTACCCGATGATGGGGTAGGCAGTTACGCCCGAGCTATTTGACATTACACCCCACATATCGGTCCTAACAGTTCCATTAGCAGCATCTCCCCAAGATGAAGGGATATATAAGGCTGCCGCAAGGACCGAGCCGGCGCCGCCTGTAATTGCATGCTGGCGTCCCTGGGTATTATAAAAAGTGTATTGATAATCTCGAGGCCGATTATCAAACCCTTCGGCCTGATTAATCTCAATTGCCAACACCTTATCCTTACCCTGGAAGGAACCAATCTTCCTAAAAGAATGCGGTTCGTAGCGATCAGTAATCCATCCTGTAGGAATGTCAGCAAAATCTGGCATTACCAGGGCGGCTTGTCCCACCGTTACCCCAAAGGGCATAAAAGCCACCAAGAAGAAAAGCATACCGATAAAAACTTGCTTCTTCCAGCTTTTACATGCACTTACACTTATTTTATCCTCCTTTTTATATAGGCGGCAGAAACTCTAATGCTTTACGTGAATTTATTCATCAATCCGGGTAAGCTTGTTTTATTAATAAATATACCCCTAGAAAAACCTCATCCTTTCCCTGAGTCGGTTGGTTATTTGGAGAAGGGAAAGGACTTTTTCTTGGTATAATTCCTAAGTTAGCAGTGGAATGCAGGAATTTATCGACTCGAATCATCTCTGACGGTCCCGGGCGATCCTCACCAGGAATTTCACCCAGGCGCCGGTCTCCCGGAGGATCATCCGGGTGAGCCAGAGGAAGCGCCGGTGGCGCCAGTAGTGCCGGATAACGCCGGGGACGGGGAGGGGGTGCAGACTGATGGGGTGGTGGCGGTAGTGGCGGCGAAACAGGAAGTGAGCCCGGCGCAGATGCAGGGCGTCGGAAATCAGGCCCACAGCCGCGATCTCCAGGTCCAGGAGCAGGGGCAGGGTGTGGCAGGCGGAATCCCAGGTGGTAAGGCTGGATTCTTCCAAGAGCAGGCAGTTCTTCAGGCGCTCCCGCAGTTCCCGGCCGCCATGCTCCTCGGCCCGCGCCAGCGCGTAGTCGGCCATGGCCCGGGCCTCGGAGATGGGTACGCCCTCCCGGGAACAACCCCCGGTCAGGACCAGAAAACCGGTGGCCCCTGCCTCCCGCCAGATTGTCAGGGCGTGCTCCACCCGCATACGGGCGATGCGCCCGGGCCGCCCCTCCGGGTTGATGCGGGCTCCCAGGACGACGAGGCAGGGCAGAAAAGGGTGCAGTTTGGGCATCTGGTGCTTTTTTCTGCGATCTCTCCGTCTCTGCGGCAAATCTCTGCAACCGCAGCGACGCAGCGGGCACAGAGATCAAAGGCGCAATTACCTTTGTCTGACTTTTTCCAGAGCCGTTAACCTCAAGGCTGAGTCCCATTACCTATTTATCCCTGCCCCGCTTCCGGCGTTCGCGGCGCAGGGCCCGGGTGCCGGATTTCCAGGCCGGTTCCCCCTTCTTGTCTTTGCTCCTGGGCCGGGCGGCCTTTTCCAGAAACTCAGGGAAGCCCAGCATGACGGCGCCGGGCAGGGGCCGGGGGACAGGCGCCCTCTCCGGCTTGGGCTTCTCGGGTTTGACGAAGGTGACGGGCGGCGGAGGCAGGTGCAGGAAGGGGCGGCCAATCTCCTGGGCCAGATAAAGGTCCTCGCCGTAAGCCACCAGGGCCACTCCCGCCTGGGCCGCGGCCTGGGCCTGGACCGTAACCAAAACAGGGTCCGGGTTGCGCCGGCGGGCAAGCTTCAGGGCCAGCTCTTTGGTCCTGGCCAGGAGCAGTTCCTGCCCCGCTGGCGCGTTCAGGCCGTCTGCGAATACCCGCTCATGGGCCTTGGGGGAAATGCCGATATACAAAAGGGCAGGGGCGGACTCTCCGGGCCGCCTGAGATCGGCTGGTCCTGGGGCTATCCCTCTGATCTTATCTCCCGCCAGCTCAAAGCGGGGCGGCGTCAGCAGGCCGACCAACTGCTCCAGGTGGTGGCGGCGGGCATACCCGAAGCCACGTTCCCCGGCCAGGGCCTTCAGGAGCTGCTTCACCGGGACAAAGCCCTGGGGGTCCAACACCAGCCCGAATTCGTCCGGCCGGTGGCAGAGCACGTAAGTGAGGACCTTGGCCAGATCCTCCAGTTGCCGGGGCAGCCGTGCCATACTCCTAAGGATACCACAGGGGGGATGCCGGTGCCACCGGGCTTGTGAGGCCTTCCGAACCTCGTTTTTTCAGGTTGAAGGAATCTTGACAGGGCACTATATAATGGTAATATTATAGTTTGATATATGGATTTCAAATACTTTTGTCCCCAGCACCGGGAATCCCTGGCTGAGGCGCTGGTAGTGGCCGAGGAAATGACCTCGGACTTTTTCAAGCTCACCAGCCGCCACTGGCTGGCGGCCCGGTATGATATTTCCACCCTGGCCCACCTCAGGGAAGAGGAGATTTCTCCCCACGCCCTGGCCCTGGTGGCCAAATATGACTGCTACCCGTCAGGCTGGGTGCTCAGGTCTTCATCCTTTGATTTTTACCGGGTTTGCCTCCAGGACCATAACATCTTAAAGGCCCTGGAAGCCCGCAGGGACCTGAAACTTTTTCCTTTCCTGTGCTATATCCTCACCCATGAACTGGTTCACATCGTGCGTTTCAGCCGGTTTGAAGCGCGGTTTGACACCACGGCTGCGGAAAAGCACCGGGAGGAAGCCCGGGTGCATCAGCTCACCTGGAAAATCCTGGCCCCTTTGCATTACCTGGACCTGGGGCCGGTCATAGAATATCACCAGCAACATTGGCAAGGAGGTTGTGAAAATGCCCATTTACGAGTATCAATGTGCGGCCTGCGGGAAAGTAACGGAAGCCTGGCAGAAGTTTTCCGAGGCTCCCCTGACCGTTTGCCCGGCCTGCGGCGGCCCCCTGAGCAAGCTCATCAGCAACTGTGCCTTTCATCTTAAGGGCAGCGGCTGGTATGTGAGCGATTACAGCAGCGGCAGCCGCCCCAACTCCGCCACACCGGACACGGCGAAGGATGCGGGTGAAAGCAGCTCCGCACAAAAGGCCGACAAGGCGGACTCTGCTTCCGCGGCTGCACCCAAAATTAAGTGAGGGACCTGCTAAACCTCCCCGTTGGGGAAGAAAGAGATACAACGTGGCAGAAATTAAAAGCGCCCTGGAACTGGCCCTGGAGAAGGCCGAGCAATATGGCCGGGCCTCCAAGGAAGACCTGCGCCAGGACAAGTTCAAAGAGCAGGGACGGCAATGGGCGGTCCAGTTCCTCAAGGAAGAAGCGCTGGACCTGGAAAAGGAACTGGCCACCCTCCCCCCTGAGGGCCAGACCAGCGCCCGCCTCGCCATGAAAGAGGTTTTCCTCAGAAACGTCACTCTTCCCAAGGACGAGACCCTGGACGCCCGGCTGCTCCGGGCCCTGGAAGGGGTGATGCTGACTGCCACCAACCGGAAGGCCATGGCCCGCCTTAAACAGGAAGTGGATCAACTCCTGCAGCAGTTCCTCATGGCCAGAAACAGCGCCTTCAAGCAGCTAAAAAACAGCTTCAGCCAAACCCTGGGCAACTACACCCGGGCGCTGGAAGCCCAACTCCACAGCAAAGTCCGTCTGGAAGTGGAAAACCTGCCGGAATTCCAGCAGGAATGGCGCAAGTTTGAAAGCAATCTCACCAGCCAGTTCGAACCCGTCCTGGAAGACCGCAAGCAGCAGATGCTGAACTTATAATAAACCGATTATGCCCTTTGCTCTGCAAAGAGAATAAGGCCTTTATAAAAATGCGAGTAAGGGACAGGAATGCAGGGGCGAGGCGGCCTGCCTTGCCCCTCGTTGCCTTTCCTGCCGGCTTCCCATTACACCCACATCCCCTGGAGGCTCCATGACCCCGGCAGAAAAGATCGGTCCGATCTTGGCGCTCCTGGAGCGTACCTATCCGGATGCCCATGTCACCCTGGATTTTACCACTCCCCTGGAGATGCTGGTGGCCACGGTGCTGTCGGCCCAATGCACGGATGTCAGGGTCAACCAGGTGACGCCGGCCCTGTTTGCCAAGTACCGCAGCGCCGCGGACTATGCCCAAGCCCCGATCGAGGAGTTGGAGGAAATGATCCGGTCCACCGGCTTTTACCACAACAAGGCCAGGAGCATCAAGGCCCTCAGCCGGGAGTTGGTGGAAAAATATAACGGAGAGGTTCCGGACTCCCTGGAAGAGTTGGTGAAATTGCCTGGCATCGGCCGCAAGACCGCCAATGTGGTGTTGGGCAACGCCTTCGGCATTCCGGGCATCTTCGTGGACACTCACCTGGGCCGGGTCTCCCAGCGCCTGGGGCTCACCTCACAAAAGGACCCGGTGAAAATCGAGTTCGACCTCATGCCGCTTGTCCCCCAGGAGCATTGGGTGAAATTTTCCCACCAGATGATCCAGCATGGGCGCCAGATTTGCCACGCCCGGAACCCCAAATGCGACATCTGCGTCCTGCTGCCCTACTGCGATTACGGGCAAAGGGCCGGGTCCGGGGCCAAAAAATCCTGAGCAGGGGGCAGGCAGTCCTGCTTCAGCCTGAACGAAGGGAGGGAACCTCCGTTCTGCGGGGGGCCATCCGGGTAAAAAAAGGCGCAAAGCTTGACATGGTGCGGGAATGATGGCATAAGGACCCGAGATGCTTCGTGGGGGAGGGCAAAATGCTGCAAAAATGGCTGTGCCGGGTTGCCGGGTTAATCCTTACGGTGCTGTTGTTGGGCGGGTGTCTCATGGGCGTGGGAGCCATGCTCGGCATCGGCGCCTACCAATGGATGGAAGGCACCATGACCAAGGATTATCCCCGGAAAATGGAACCCACCTATCAAGCGGTCCTGGCAGCCTGCAAGACCATGAACCTGACCATCAAGAAACAATTTTCAGGGCATGAGATGTTAGCAGGTATTGAGACGAAAAACATCGCGGCCGTCACGGCGAGCGGCACCAACGTGGATATCAAGCTGATCCCCCGGCCCAATAACATCACCTCGGTCCAGGTGCGCTTCGGCCTCATGGGGAACAAGGACCAGTCGGCCTATTTTCACCGCTTAATCATGAAAAATCTGGGGATTGAGTGAGGGCGCCGACGCTATAACCGCGTCGCAATCTCTAGAGATAAGACACAACGGCCGGAAATGCCCGTTTTCCGACTTTTTTGTCAGGGGCAAGTTAAAATTGCCTGAGAAACCGCAGGTCGTTGTCGAAAAAAAGGCGGATATCGTCGATGCCGTATTTGAGCATGGCGATGCGCTCCACCCCCAGGCCGAAGGCGAAGCCGGTGTATTCTTCGGGGTCGTAGCCCACGGCCTCGAAGACCGCGGGGTGAACCATGCCCGCGCCCAGGACCTCCAGCCAGCCGGTGATTTTGCAGACCCGGCAGCCCTCTCCCCGGCAGATGACGCAGGCGATGTCGATTTCCGCCGAGGGTTCGGTGAAGGGGAAGTAGCTGGGGCGGAAGCGCAGACTCACCTCAGGACCGAACATCTGGTGGACGAACTCGGTGAGCACCCCCTTGAGGTCCGCGAAGGTCACGCCCCGGTCCACCAGAAGTCCCTCCACCTGATGAAACATGGGGGAATGGGTCATATCCGAGTCCCGGCGGTACACCTTGCCGGGGGCGATGATGCGAACCGGGGGCTGGCGCTTCTCCATGACCCGGATCTGCATGGGGGAGGTGTGGGTGCGGAGCAGAACCTTGTCGTTGAAGTAAAACGTGTCCTGCATGTCTCGGGCCGGGTGGTCCGGCGGTATGTTCAGGGCCTCAAAGTTGTACCAGTCCAGTTCCACTTCCGGGCCGGTGACGCTTTCAAAGCCCAGGTGCAGGAAAATGTCGCAGATCTCATCCATGGTGCGGGTCAAGGGATGGAGACGCCCTAACGGTGACCTGCGGCCGGGGAGGGTGACGTCGATGGCCGGTGCGAGAGCCCGGGCCGCGGCCTCCTTGAGCTTTGTCAGGGCCTCGGCCAGCTCGGTCTCAAGACTTTCCTTGGCGAGATTCGCCGCCGCGCCCACTTGGCGCCGGGCCTCAGGGTCCAGGTCTTTCAAGCCCCGCAACACCCGGGTCAGAGCACCCTTGCGGCCCAAATATTTGACCCGCAGCGCCTCAAGACCCTCGGGGTCCGCCGCCTCACGGACTTCGCGCCGGGCTGCCTCAACCAGTTGCGCAATTTCCTGCTCTGTCACCATGGCGTGTCTCGGTTAGGTGAGTCATGGGGGGAAGGGCCAGGGAGCACAGGCTCGCTGCCCTCCCCCACACTCCCCTTCCCGCCCTTTGTGCGGTTTGGTCGCAAGCTGGACTCTCGAGCCCGGACTGCGGCCATATTTTTCTCACCCTCAAGGGATGGGGGGAGGGGGCGTGAAGGAAGGGGTAAGGGCCCCCTGGCCCTTAGCCTCCTCCCGTACAAACAACTTTCCCCCTCAGTTAGCCGGGCGGGCGAAGCCGGTGAGGTGGGAAAACACCTGGGGGGCAAAGATGGCGAGATCCGCCAGGGCCTTGCGGTCGAGGGTGATGTCAGCCTTCTTCAAGCCGCCCATGAATTTGCTGTAGGACATGCCGAGAGGCCGCAGGGCGGCGTTGATGCGGGTGATCCACAGGCTGCGGAATTCCCGCTTACGCACCTTGCGATCCCGGTAGGCATAGACCAGGGCCCTCTCCACCGTTTCCCGGGCAGTCCGGTAAAGGCGGCGGCGGCCGCTGCGATAGCTTTTGGCGAGCTTCAGGTACTTCTTGCGCCGGGCCCTGGAGGCCACCTGTTTTCTGACGCGTGGCATGAGTTACTCCTGGTTCAGGTGATATACGGTAAAAGCCTTTCCAGGCTTTTCATTTCCGTGGCAGGGGCATAAGCCGGCAGACGCTGCTGGCGCTTACGCTTCCGGGTTTTGCTGGTCAGGATATGGCTGTGGCCGGGCTTTTTGAACTTCAAGCGGCCGCTGCCGGTCGGTTTGAAGCGCTTGGCCGCGCCCCGGTGCGTTTTGATTTTCGGCATGGTCTATCCTCGGTACCGCGATTTTCTCAAAATGTTTATTATAAATCCATAACCCCAATAAGGCAAAAATAAAATAAGGCAATCGATTATGTCTTTTGCTCTTTAAAATCTATAATCGAAGATGAGCGGGTGAGGGGGCTAAGGGCCGGTGGGCCCTTACCCCCTCCCCCCACGGAAAAATCATTATTCTCTTTGCAGAGCAAAGGGCATAATCGGATAAGGCAAAACTCAGGGGCCAAAATGCCGAACCTATCGGTGAGCCCGGTCTTCTATCCCCTGCTTCTGCCTTGTTAATTTCACCTTTTCACGTTCACTTCGGCGCCATAATCATAAACAGGGTTCGCCCTTCATGCTTGGGTTCCTGCTCCACCACGCCCACGTCCATCAGGGCCTCGGCCATCTGTTTGAGGATGGCATAGCCCCGGTCCTGATGGGCCATTTCCCGGCCGCGGAAAATCATGGTCACCTTGACCTTGTCCCGGTCTGCCAGGAAGCGCTTGATATTCTTAAGCTTAAAGGCCATATCGTGCTCTTCGATTTTGGGGCGGACCTTCACTTCCTTGACCTGGATGGTGGTTTGGCGGCGCCTGGCCTCCTGCTGTTTCTTGCTCTGTTGATATTTAAACTTGCCGTAGTCCATGATCCGGCACACCGGCGGATTGGCCTGAGGGGCCACTTCCACCAGGTCAAGATGGGCCTCGGCAGCCATGGCCAGGGCATCCTTCAGGGGCATGACTCCGACCTGCTGGCCGTCTTCACCGATGAGGCGGACTTCGGACGCCCTGATAAGCTTGTTAATTCTTACTCGCTGGGTAGGGGGCCTCTGGATGGTCGTTCTCCTCCTTAAAGTCAATGGCTCTCTCCGGGGATAGGAATGCGGCTTTCATTCTTGAGCCTGGCAATGAAGGCGCCGACTTCCAGATCCTTCAGTTCCGTCCCGTCTCGCAGGCGGGGTGAAAGCGTCCGGTTGGCAGCCTCCCGGTCCCCGATGATTACCATGTAAGGAATTTTTTGCAACTGTGCCTCCCGTATTTTGTAACGCAACGTTTCAGGCCGAAGGTCAATGTCCACCCGCAGATCGGCGTTCTGCATTTCCTGGGCCAGTTCCCGGGCATAGCCATGGACCCGGTCGGTAATTGGCAGGAGGATGGCCTGGACCGGGGCCAGCCACACCGGGAAAGCGCCGGCGTAGTGCTCCACCAGGACGCCGAGAAAGCGCTCCAGGGATCCCAGGATCACCCGGTGCAGCATCACCGGGCGATGCCGGCCCCCATCTGCGCCCACGTAGGTGAGGTCGAAGCGCTCCGGCAGGGTAAAATCGCACTGGATGGTGGCGCATTGCCAACGACGCCGCAAGGCATCTTTGAGCTTGATGTCGATTTTGGGGCCGTAGAAAGCGCCCTCACCCTCACAGATATGATACGGCAGTCCCCACGTGGCCAGCGCCCCGGTAAGGGCATTGGTGGCCAGGTCCCAATCCGCGTCGGAACCGATGGATTTTTCGGGCCGGGTGGAGAGTTCCACTTCATATTCGAAGCCGAAAATACCCATGACCTCGCGGACAAAGTCCAAGACCCCCAAAATCTCGCTTTCCACCTGTTCGGGGGTGCAGACGATGTGGGCGTCGTCCTGGGTGAACTGGCGCACCCGGGTAAGCCCATGCAGGACGCCGGAGCGTTCGTGGCGCAGCACCGTGCCCAACTCGAAGAAGCGCAAGGGGAGTTCCCGGTAGCTCCTGACCTTTGACTTGTAGATGAGCATGTGGGCCAGACAGTTCATGGGTTTGAGGCCGTAGGCCTGGCCTTCGACTTCGGTGAAATACATGTTTTCCCGGTAATTGTCCCAATGGCCGGAACGCTCCCACAGCTCCCGCTTCAGGATCTGGGGTCCCATGACGATCTGGTAGCCGCGCTTCAAATGCTGGCGGCGCTCGAAGTCTTCGATGAAACTGCGCAGCAGCGCCCCCTTGGGGTGGTAGATGACGAGACCCGCGCCGGCTTCCTCTTCGATGCTGAACAACTCCAGTTCCCGTCCCAACCGGCGATGGTCCCGGCGCTTGGCCTCCTCCAGGAGCTCCAGGTGTTCTTCCAGTTCGGCCTTGGTGGGGAAGGCCGTGCCGTAAATGCGCTGCAACATGGGGAGACGCTCGTCCCCGCGCCAGTAGGCCCCGGAGATGCCGGTGAGCTTGAAGGCCTGCAAATAGCCGGTGGATGGCACATGCGGACCCCGGCACAGATCCACGAAGGACCCCTGGCGATAGAGGCTTACCTTATCCTGGTCGATCCCCTCCAGCAGCTCTACCTTATAGACCTCGCCCTCCTTCTCGAACAGGCGGATGGCCTCCTCTTTGGGGATTTCCTGCCGTTCGAAGGGAAGATCCCGGGCCGCGAGTTCGGCCATCTTGGCCTCGATCCTGGCCAGGTCTTCCGGGGAGAAAGGCTCTTTCGTGTCGAAATCGTAGTAAAAGCCGGCTTCGATGGCCGGGCCGATGGCTACCTTGACGCCAGGAAACAGCGCCCGCACCGCCTCGGCCATGAGGTGGGAGGTGCTGTGGCGCATGATCTCCAAGCCTTCACCGGTGTGGACGCTGATGGGCGCCAGGGTCGAGTCCTGGGTCAGATGGGTGGCCAGATCCACCGGGTCGCCGTTCACCCTGGCGGCTACGACCTCGTGGTCCGTGGCCACGCCCAATTCTTTGAGGGCCTGGGTTACCGTCACCCCGGCCGGCAGATCCCGGCTGGCGCCGTCAACAAGAGTAATTTTCATCGCAACAAATCAATAAAAAAGGCATCCTCGGCAGTTCCCACGCGGGGTACCTAGATGCCGCAGCAATCATTGACAAATATCCATACAGGCTATTTTCGCCGTACCTCGTGTGCGCCGCTATTTTTCAGTAAATTAGTATAACAGAGAACATTTTGCATAACTACCTTTATTTGTCAAGAAATTTCAAGGAAAATCGCCCTGGCAGGAGGGTTCTGGACCTGATCCCGTTCGGATTTAAGCCCCAAGCAATCCGCGCCTGCTGTCTCAACGCCCATGGCACGAACTGGCCGCAGCGAGAACGGAAGTCAAAAGGCGCAGGCTGAAGCCTGCGGCTACACGACTTTCATGGTAAAAGCGCAGGGCTTCCGGCCCCAAGGGTTCCGGCTCTGTTATCGTCATTGCCCAAAATATTTTTATCAGCTCCTGGAAAAGCATCTTGTGTTCATCGTGCAAACATGACATTTTTGCCAGTATGGCAGGGGAGAAGATGACGGCACTGGAGGGCTTCGCCAAGTGGGCGCTCGTGGCGTTGTTGATCCTGACTGCGGGGGGGGTGTCATCCTGCCGCGAGGACGGCGCCGACCGTCTGCCCTGGGTGCTCCAGGCTTCCTGGGCCGGCTACCGGCAGCATTTCATTACCCCGGAAGGCAGGCTGGTCCTGACCGAGCAGGGCGGCGGCACCATTTCCGAGGCCCAGGCCTATGCCCTGCTGCGGGCGGTGTGGGCCGGGGATGAGCAAACCTTTGGCCGGGTCTGCCAGTGGACCCGGGCCAACCTGTCCCGGGAGGCAAGCCACGGCGACCACTTGCTGGCCTGGAAATGGGGCAAGACCCCCGACGGCTCCTGGGGAGTCCTGGATTGGAACACCGCCAGCGACGCTGATATGGACTATGCCCTGGCCCTGCTCCTGGCCTCCCGCCAGGGGTGGCGGCCGCCTCCCGGTTTCCCCGATTACCAGGTTCTGGCCCGACAGGTGGCCAGGGACATCCTGGCCAAAGAAGTGGTGGAATTGCCCTCGGCCGCGCTGTACCTTGCTCCCGGCAACTGGCACGAAAAAAGTCCCCCCTACCTCATCAATCCTTCCTATTTTTTCCCGGCCGCGTACCGGATCTTCGCCCAGGCCGGGTTTGACCCCCGCTGGAGCCGTCTCCACGCCGACGTCTATCCCTTCCTGGAGCGCCTGTGCCGGGGTGTGGGGGAGACCCCCGGCGTCGGTCTCATCCCCGATTGGGTGGAGGTAAGGGCCGACGGTGAATTGACGCCCCCCAAGGAGCGCAGCCACAACTTCGGCTGGGAGGCGGTGCGCCTGCCCTGGCGGGTGGCCCTGGACCGCCTCTGGTTCGGGGACCTCGCCGCGGCCAAGCTCTCCCGGGAGCAGTTTTTGCCCTTTTTCGCCGGTGAATTTCGATCCAGGGGAAAATTGCTGGCGGAATATGATTACCGCGGCAAGCCTCTGGTGGAGTTTGAGAGTCCGGTGATCTATGCCGGGGCCCTGGCCGCGGGACTGGGGGCGGGTGACCAGGAATTTGCCTGGCAGATGGCCCAAAAAATCCTTGGTTTTTACCAGGAAAAGGGCAATCAGGCATATTTTGTCAGCCCGGACAATTATTATGCCAATAACTGGGCTTGGTTCGGCCTGGCCCTGTACGCCGGCTGGATAAAGATGTTTTGAAAAGACAACAGAGCCTCTGCCAAAATTGGTTTTTCTGGTATCCTGAACGGGTTGAGGAATTTCAACATCTTGAAAATACGAGATGTTTCGCTTCGATCAGCATAACCATGGGTGGGAGAAAATAATTCTGCAAGAGGCTCTATTAGTTAATGAGTATTATTGACCTGCAATAAGGAATGGGTAAATAAGTCATAGGTAATGCCAGCTTCAGCCATTCCCCTTGCTGCTCACTGCCGTCCTGCAGACTGCTCACGCAAAAAACGTCTCGGTAATCTGCCGTGTCACAACCTGCAACCGGTGCCCATAGGTGTGTTGGGCGAGGACCCGCTCCCGGGCCCGGGTGGCTACCTGGCGCCTGGTTCCCGGGTATTTCACATAAAAGGCCAGCTTTTCCCGGGCTTCCTCAATGGTTCGGAAGGTCACGATTTCATCGGGGGCAAACAGTTCCCACAAGGCATCCTTGTGATCCGTCAGCAAAAAGGCCCCGGTTGCGGGCACGTCAAAGACCCTTTGATTGACCCCGTCTTTCATCTGCAGGCTGGTAAGGTTGAGATTCACCGCCACACACTGGTAAAAAGCCGGCAGTTCCCGGTGATAATTGAGGGAGCCGCCATATGCGGTGGGATCAGGGAGGAAATCCCCCCAGGCCGCATCGCCGAACACCTTGAGGCCGGCCTGGGTCAGGGCGTTCACCCGTTCCAGCCGGTCCCACTGTGAGGCCTGCCACAGCACCGCGGCTTCGAGATCCACCTGTTCGGCGACGGGCAATTCCCTGAATTTCGGCAGAATTTCAGCTAAATCTGCGCTGGCCTGGTAGTGGGCGCTCCATTGAAAGCTTTGGGCCGCGGCCTCGATATACGCCAGGGTGGCCGGTTGGCCGGCATAGCGGGCCAATTGCTGGCTCACCCGCTGGGTCCAGGTGTTCCCCACAAAAGCCGCGCCATAACAGCCGAACCGGTCCAGCGGTGGGTGGCGATAGGGGCGGAACAGGCCGGTATCCGCGGCCAGAGGCAGATAGGTCACCAGGGAGAATCCCAGCGCCTTGAGGTTCGTCACGTAATGTTTATCCCAGACGAACACCAGCACCCACTCGGAGACGTTTTCAGGATAAGCCCGGATGATAAAATCCGGGTGGTCCACATACCAAATGGCCGCGGGCAACTGGGCGTCTTGTAACACGGAGGTCAGCCAGCCGGACTTGTCGAAGCCGATATGATTGATACAAAAAAGAAAATCCGGCAAAAAATCCACAAGGCCGGTGAGCAGCCGGGAGGCGAGGGCAGCATCCCAGGACTGGGCCACCTGAAAATCCTGGACGATGAAGCCCAGGTTGCGGAAAGCCCGCAGGCATTCCTCTTCCAGAAAGAACCCCTGCCGCAGAAAAAATATCCGCCGGGGCGGGCCGTGGCGGCGGCGCTCCCGTAAAAAACGGCTGAGTTTTTCAGGACATTCCATCATACGGGTTTCTGGGTTAGATGGCGGAGCCGACCCCCTTATCGGTCAACCGGGAAAGCGACTCAGGGGGCTTCTCCTGACAGGTTGTATCCCCCGGCTGATCCCTCTTTGATCCGTTTGCGCGCCTGCCTGCCTTTTCCCTAGACAACGACATTCACCGGAGAAAACTTAAGCACTTTTGAAGAATCTTTGAAATTTTCCGGAAAGCACGTGAAGTCTGCGGCAGCCAGGGTTAAAAACCGTGGGCTGCCAAGATCTTGGGTCCCATCGCTGTGGAGAGCAGGCGTCCTCGCCGGCACCGAGCAACCGGAGCGGTGGAAGATTTTCTCAGGAAAAAGTCGAGAATTTCTTCAGCTCCAGCCAACAGGATATGCTATAGTAAAACGTTTCGTTATGGAGCAGGAACTGACGAATATCTATACAGTTTCCAGTTTGACCCGGGAAATCCGGGGGCATCTGGAGACTCATTTCCCCCTAGTCTGGGTGAGCGGCGAGGTGTCGAACCTGCGCCGGCCGGTGTCGGGCCACTATTATTTCACCCTGAAAGACGCCACTGCCCAACTGCGGGCCGTGCTCTTCAAGGGGAACCACCTGCACCTGCGCTACAAGCCCGAGGAAGGCCGCCAGATTCTCTGCCGGGGCCGCATCACGGTGTACGAACAGCGGGGGGATTATCAACTTATCGTGGACTATTTGGAGCCGGTAGGGCTGGGGGTCCTGGCCCAGGCCTTCGAGGCCCTGAAAACCAGGCTCGCCGCCGAAGGCCTCTTCGATGCGGCCCATAAAAAGCGGCTCCCCTTTTTGCCCCGGCGGATAGCCCTGCTCACCTCCCCCACCGGCGCGGTGGTGCGGGATTTTCTGCGTTTACTCAACGACCGCTTCCCGCACATCCATGTCCTGGTATATCCGGTGAAGGTGCAGGGGGCGGAGGCGGCCGGTGAGATTGTCCAGGCCCTGCGTGAGGTGCCCGGCTACCCGGGAGTGGAGGTCATCGTCCTGGCCCGGGGCGGCGGCTCGCTCGAGGATTTGTGGCCTTTTAACGAAGAGCGAGTGGCCCGGACCATTTATCACTGCCCACTGCCGGTGGTCTCCGCCATCGGGCACGAAGTGGACTATACCATCGCCGACTTTGTGGCGGATGTGCGGGCCCCCACCCCCAGTGCCGCGGTGGAGCTGGTGGTGCCGGATAGAGGGGAGATACAGCGCCGCTTGGAGCGCACCGCAACCACCCTCTACCGGGTCTGGCGGCGGCACCTGGACGCGGAACGCCGCCATCTCATTTCCGTGGCCCGGCGGCTGCCGGACCTGTCCCGGCGGCTGGTGGACCTGCGCCTGCGTCTGGATGAGCGGGCCGAGGCCCTGACCCGGCGCTTCGCCAGGTACCGCAGCGACCAGAAACAGCGCCTGTACCTGGCCCAATCCCGCCTCTTGCTGCTCTCCCCCCGGCGGGCCATCCAGGAGAGGCGGCAATGGCTGGACCAGTTGAGCCCCCGCCTGGTGCTCAGTTGGCGCCGGCGCCAGGAAACCCGGCGTCAGCACTTATGTTATTGTGAGAGCCACCTTGAAAAACTGGATCCAATGTCTATTTTAAAAAGAGGATATGCGGTGGCCACGCGGCTGCCGGATGGCGCCATTATCCGGGAGGCGAACACAGTGCCGGCGGGAGCCAATATCCGGGTGCGGGTCTACCAGGGGGCCATGGATTGCGAGGTAATTGGGGCAACGGAATGATTAGATTGCTTATGTGAAATTAACAACAACATCAATGATCAGGTCGAACAATCTAAGAGTGCATGCCTAAAAAAAGTCAGCCCGAACCAAGTTTCGAAGCGGCCATAAAACGCCTCGAGGAAGTTCTTGATTCCCTGGAGCATGGCAACCTGAACCTGGAGGATTCCGTGAAGGCCTTTGAGGAGGGTGTAGGCCTGGTGCGTTTGTGCCATGGCAAGCTGGATGAAGTGGAGCGCCGGGTGGAACTGCTCCTGAAAGACGAGACGGGCCGCTTCATTACCAAGCCCTTCCCGGAGGAAGAAGGGGAACAGTGATCGGAAACCAGTAATCAGTGAGCAGTGAAAAACAAATGAAACGAAACAGTGAACGTGGCCAGGCCCAAGACCTGGAACCTTGAACTCGGAACCTGGAACCTAAAAAACCATGGACCTAAAAGCCTATCTGCAAAAACACCGGGACTACGTGAACCGCACCCTGGAGGCATATCTCCCCTTAGGGCGGGGGCCGGCCCTGCGGGTGGTGGAGGCCATGCGCTACAGCCTGTTTGCCGGGGGCAAACGCCTGCGCCCCATCCTCTGCCTGGCCGGGGCCGAAGCCGTGGGCGGCGACGTGAGCGAGGCCTTGCCGGTGGCCTGTGCGCTGGAGATGATCCACACCTATTCCCTGATTCACGACGACCTGCCTGCCATGGATGACGACGATCTGCGCCGGGGCCAACCCACCTGCCACAAGAAATTTGACGAAGCCACCGCCATTCTGGCCGGGGACGGCCTTCTCACCGAAGCCTTCCGGATTATCGCCGATGCCGCGCCCCGGTTTGCCGGGCGGGAGGCAGTCCTCCTCGAGGTCCTGGGACTTTTGGCGCAGGCCGCCGGCTACCAGGGTATGGTGGGGGGGCAGATGCTGGATCTCATGGCCGAGGGCCGCACGATCACCCAGAAGGAACTGGAGACCGTCCACCGACTGAAAACCGGGGCGCTTCTGACAGCCGCGGTGCGCTCCGGGGCCCTGGTGGGGGGCGGCAGCCGCCAGGAAGTAACCCTGCTTACCAGCTATGGGGAAAAATTCGGTCTGGCTTTTCAAATAACGGATGATATCCTAGATGTTGAGGGCGACGCGGCCGAAATGGGCAAGGCCGTGGGCACCGACGCCAAACGGCAAAAAGCCACCTACCCCAGTCTCTTGGGGCCGGAGCAGGCCAAGACCTGGGCCAGGAAAATTGTGGAAGCGGCTGTAGCTGATCTGGCGCCGTTGGGAGAACGGGCCGTACCCTTGCAAGAGTTGGCGCGCTATTTACTGGTGCGCCGGACCTGATCAGGAGACAGCACCATGGAAGATAAGCAGAAACGGTGGCCGAAGCAGGAGCAGCGGGCGCTGTTGAGCACCATAAGCAGTCCCCAGGATTTGAAAAAACTGCCGCCGGAACTTCTTCCCCGGGTAGCCCAGGAAATCCGGGATAAAATTATTTCCACGGTCGCCAAGACCGGCGGGCACCTGGCCCCCAGCCTGGGGGTGGTGGAACTCACCATCGCGCTCCATTACGTCTTTAATACCCCTCGAGACAAGATCGTCTGGGACGTGGGCCACCAGGCATATGCTCACAAGCTGCTGACCGGGAGGCAGGAGCGCTTCCACACGCTGCGCCAGTACGGCGGCATCAGCGGCTTCCCCAAGCGGTCCGAGAGCCCGTACGACTCCTTCGACACCGGCCACAGCTCCACCTCCATTTCTGCAGCCTTGGGCATGGCCTGCGGCCGCTGTCTCAAACGGGAACTGGGCCGGGTGGTGGCGGTTATCGGCGACGGAGCCCTGACCGCGGGACTCGCTTACGAAGGCCTGAACAACGCCGGGGACTTGAATAAAAACCTCATCGTGGTGTTCAATGACAACGGCATGTCCATCGCCCCCAACGTCGGGGCGTTGACCTCGTTTTTCAGCCGCAAACTCACCACCCGGTACATGGTTCTCCTGAAAAAACAGATGGAGTACATGCTCCGCTCCTTTCCGGGCATCGGGGAGGAACTCTACGCCTGGGCCCGCAAGAGCGAGGAGGCGGTGAAGGGTTTTTTCACCCCGGGCATGCTCTTTGAGGCCATGAAATTCAATTACCTGGGGCCGGTGAAAGGCCACCGCCTGGACCACCTCATCGAGACCTTCGAGAACGTCAAGAACCTGCACGGACCGGTCCTGGTGCATGTCCTGACCACCAAGGGCAAGGGCTATGCCCCGGCGGAAAACGACCCCACCAGCTTTCACGGCTTGGGCAAATTCGATCCCGACACCGGCATCGCCACCAAGTCTGTGAGTGAGGTGCCTTCCTACACCCAGGTCTTTGGCGAGACCCTGGTGCGCCTGGCTCAGGAAAATAAGAAGATTGTGGCCATCACTGCGGCCATGCCGGACGGCACCGGCCTGGTGGATTTTCGCGCCAAATTCCCCGACCGCTTCTTTGATGTGGGCATCTGCGAGCAGCACGCGGTCACCTTCGCGGCCGGCTTGGCCCTCGAGGGGATGAAACCGGTGGCCACCATATACTCCACCTTCCTGCAGCGGGCCTACGACCAGGTGCTGCACGACGTTTGCCTCCAAAACCTGCCGGTGGTCTTTGCCCTGGACCGGGGCGGCATCGTCGGGGAGGATGGCGAAACCCACCAGGGCCTGTTTGACCTCTCTTATCTGCGGTCGCTTCCCAACATGGTGCTCATGGCCCCCAAGGATGAAGACGAATTGCGCCACATGCTCTACACCGCGGTGGAGCATCCGGGCCCCATCGCGCTGCGCTACCCTCGGGGCCAGGGGGTGGGGGTGGCCTTTTCACCCACCCTGCACCGCATTGCCATCGGCAAGGCCGAAGTGGTGCGGGAAGGGGAGGATTTGTTGATCCTGGCCATCGGAGGCACGGTGGCGCCTGCGCTGGCGGCCGCCGACCAACTGGAGAAGCAGGGTTATCAGGTCACGGTGGTCAACGCCCGCTTCGTCAAGCCCCTGGACGAGCAACTTATCCTCACCCTGGCGGCCCGCCGCGGCCGGGTCCTCACTGTCGAGGAAAACGTGGCCATGGGCGGCTTCGGCAGCGCCGTGCTGGAACTGCTGAGCGACCACGGCCTCCTGGTGCCGGTGAAGCGCCTGGCCATTCCCGACGTCTTTGTGGAACAGGGCGCCTCGGGTATCCTCCGGGAAAAATACGGCCTGGACGCCAAAGGCATCGTCAAAGGAGCCCTGGAACTCCTGGAACAACCAGCCCAACCCAAGAAGGTGGTGTGGGGGAATTTTAGCTGATGGTGCTTGGGGAAGGGCGCTAAGGAGCTGCATCCCCTTGGCTTTCTCTTCCCAGCCGATGGCAAAAGAGGCAGCCATGGCTAAGACAGCACAAAGACAAAGTCCAAGTTTAGCATCCCACAACGGGTCATTGTGTAAAAATTGATCGCGGGGTGGGGAAAATAATAGACCATAAAAGAGTGGGGGACCTTACAAGGGAATACCGATTGCAAGAAAAAGAGAAAGAGTTGATTTTTTCTGGACCAACGGAGGGCGACCCTTTTACGGGAAGGATAACATACCGCCTGAGAACGAGTTTTGTTGTGGTAAAACTTGGCCACATAATGCCGGTATGAAAGGAAGAGTATAAAATAGCGTTGAAACGCCTAGAGTCGACTTTTGTATTAGTTAAGAACCATCGTTTGTTATAATAATACTCAAGATTTTACTGAGAACCTGTTAAGCATCCAAGGGTTTACCATAAAGAAGGAGACCTTATGCCCACATGCGACAAATGTGGTTGTGAGTGCGAGGTCGATGAACTGCGGGAGCTCGCCGGCAAACAGGTCTGTGAAGACTGCTACCTCGATGGCATTGAAATAACCAAGACGTGCGATCCCTGGGCGGTCCATTCCGCCAAGAACACCCTGGCGACCGACGGCAAGCCTATCCTGACCGAGATCCAGCAGCAGATTTACGACCTCATCGTCAAAGAAAAGAGGCTCACCCCGGAGGAGGCGGCCAGACGGTTAAACATTCCCGAGACCGAGCTGCGCCGGGAGTTCGCCACCCTGCGGCACCTGGAGTTGCTGCGAGGGGAAAAGACGGCCGACGGCATGGTCATCACCACATTCTGATACCGTGCTGCATATCGGTTTCGCTCCCAGGCCGTTTCCTGAGCTGCGAGGCGAAGTACAGCGGTTCATCCATTCGGCACAACGTCTTAGGTCAAACGAGAGTGCCCCCCTTAACCTGGCCCTCTTCTCCCATGGGGAGAGGCAATGGCGAATATCAGAGAGTATAGTCCCTTTCCCCGCAGCAGGGGCAGCGGGCTGGGGTGAGGAGGGGCGAAAATACGTGATCCTTATTTCTGAAATCAGGTAACTAAGCCTCGCAACTGCACAAGCTGGAAAGCCTGTGCCACCGTTAAGCTGCAGGCTGTTTGAACACCGCACCGGCTGGGCGGGCGAAGCCAAACCTGGGGTGTCTCCTTGAAGCACCCGGAACCAGGAATCCGGAAACCGAAACCCGCCAAAGCCCGACTGGATAGCCTCCTGGTGTCCCGCCGTCTGGCTGACAGCCGGGCCAAGGCTCAGGCGTTGATCCTGGCGGGAAGAGTGCGGGTGGCTGGCCAGGTGGTGACCAAGGCCGGAACCTTGGTGCCTGAGGATGCGTTCATCGAACTTCTGGCGCCGGCCTCCCCCTATGTCAGCCGGGGAGGCGAGAAGCTGGCCGCGGCCCTGGACCGCTTCGGCGTCGACCCTGCGGGTTTGGTCTGTCTGGACGCCGGGGCCTCCACCGGGGGCTTCAGCCATGTGCTGCTGCTCCGGGGCGCGGCCAAGGTTTACGCGGTGGACGTGGGCTATGGCCAACTGCACCCCGCCGTCAGGAACGACCCCCGGGTGGTGGTCCTGGAACGGGTGAACCTGCGGCTCCTGCCCCGGGAAGCCGTTCCGGAGGCGGTGGATCTCGCCACCCTGGACCTGTCCTTTATTTCCCTCACCCTGATTTTGCCGAAAATCCTGGAGTTCCTCAAGCCCGGGGCAGAAATCCTGGCCTTGGTGAAGCCCCAGTTCGAGGTGGGGAAAAGCAGCGTCGGCAAGGGCGGGGTGGTGCGAGACGTCAGGCTGCAGCAGGAGGCGGTTGCCAGGGTGGCCCGGGCGGCCCGCAGCCTGGGGCTGACGGCCAGCGAGGGTTTTCCCTCTCCCATAAAGGGTCCCAAGGGCAATCAGGAGTGGTTTTTGCATCTCAAATCGGCTGGGGGATGAGGGTGCTCAGGAATATATTGACAAATAGTGGCGGGATTCTTAGAGTTTAGCCAGAAAAGTCCGGCCGGCGGCGTCCCTGCCTGGATGGAGGGCGTGGCTCAGGCGTGGATAAAAGTTGAGGCGCCTCAGGCAGGACACTCGGACACAAGGCGGTTATCTGAGTATATTATTTATTAAATCACTCTTCCCCTGGGCGGGAGAGGGTTCGGTGAGGGACCTTTTACGAGTTCATCAATTTTGAACTTTGCATTATCGAGGTCAAGCAGATGAATAACAATTTAAAGACTGTGTTTTTGTTGGCGGCCCTGACTGCGCTTATCGTGTTTATGGGCAATCTCATCGGCGGCCGCTCAGGCATGATCATAGCTTTTGTCATAGCTCTGGGCATGAACTTTTTCAGCTACTGGTTCTCCGACAAGATCGTCCTCAAGATGTACGGCGCCCAGGAAGTGGACCCGTCCCAGGCCCCGGAGCTGCACCGGATTGTGGAGGAGTTGGCCCGGGAAGCGGGCATCCCCAAACCAAAAGTGTATATCGTTCCCTCGGAAAGCCCCAACGCCTTTGCCACCGGCCGGGACCCGGAGCACGCCGTGGTGGCGGTGACCGAGGGCATCCTGCGCCTGTGCACCCCCACGGAGTTGAAAGGGGTGCTGGGCCATGAGACGGGCCACATCGTGCACCGGGATATCCTGATTCAGACCGTGGCCGCCACCCTGGCAGGGGCCATCATGATCGTGGCGGACATGATCAAGTGGGGCGCCATCTTTGGCATGGGGGGGAGCCAGGACGAGGACCGGGGCAGCGGACTGGCGATGATTGTCATGGCCATCCTGGCGCCCTTTGCGGCCATGCTCATCCAGATGGCCATCTCCCGTTCCCGGGAATATCTGGCCGATGAGGCGGGGGCCAGGTTCTCCCACAACCCCGAATCCCTGGCCCGAGCCCTGGAAAAGCTGGCCTACGGCGTGCAGGCCGCTCCCATGCAGGCCACCCCGGCCACTGAACCTTTGTTTATTGTCAACCCCCTGAGCGGGGGCGCCCTGATGAATCTATTCAGCACGCACCCGCCCATCGAAGAAAGAATTGCGCGCCTGCGGGCCATGCGCAGCTACTGATTGCAGAAGCCTTCATTACCTGCTAATCTGGAGAGGTCATTTGCCGGTGGGTGAATGGCCTCTTGCTTTTGGCGAGAAGACCGCATATGACCGTAAAACACCTTATTTCCCTCCTGATAGGCGCGCTCCTTCTGGCGGCGGGGTCCGGCTGGGCCCAGGACCTGATGGAACAAGGCCGGGCGGCCCAGAAGGCCAAAAACCACGACCAGGCGGTGGCGCTCCTCGGCCAATTAGTCAAGCAGGACCCACACCAGACCCAGGGCTGGCTGGCCCGGGCCCAATCTCTTTCGGCCCTGGGACGCCATGAGGAGGCCCTGGAGGACCTGAGTTCGGGATTGGCGGCCAACCCCGGCAATTCCTCCTTGCTGTTGGCCAGGGCGAAACTCCTTGGAAACCTGGAGCGGCGCCCGGAGGCCATCGCCACCCTCAACGAACTTTTGGCCCGCGACCCCGCAAACGTTGAAGCCTTAAAGGAGCGGGCCGAAAATCTGATCAACGAGGCAGAACCGGACAAGGCCATGGCAGATCTCACCAGGGCCAGGTCCCTGGCCCCCAAGGACCCGTGGATCTATCACAAAATGGGCATGACGGAGCTCTGCCTGAACCATTACGGCAAAGCCGTGGAGGACTTCACCACCGCCATCCGCCTGTCGCCTGCAACTCCCCTGTTCTACTTCTCCCGGGGGGAGCTTTACCTGCGCCACCTGCATAACAAAGCCAGGGCCAAGGCCGATTTTAAGAAAGGCTGCACCCTGGGGCATCCTCTCTGTTGTAATGAGCTGGAAATGTTAAACGCCGGGCAGCGCCCATCCTCGAAACAGGGAAAATGAGGAACCGAGGCCAACAGTTCAGGGTGACAGCCAAGAAAATGTGTCATACTATCAAAAACTCTCTTAGCGTGAATGATTCACATCCAGGGGACACCATGCTGGAGGTAGCCACATGCAAAATCAAAAAAGCAGAAGACGGCTGGTCGGACTGTTCAGCATCTTTATCGTGATACTGTTGCTGGCCTGGACCATCCCCCCCGAAGTCCTGGCGCGAGGCGGCCGGGGCCTCTCCGGAGGCGGATCCATGGGGAGCAGGGGTTCCCGGACGACCATGCCGGTGAGACCTTATGCGCCTCCATCCAGCCCCGGCGTCAGTCCCACAACCCCCAGCCGCTCCCCGCTATACCCCACCACTCCGCCCCTGAACCCGTCGCCTTCCTCCCCCAGCCAGACTGGCGGCTTTTGGCGGAATGTCGGCGGAGGACTCATGGGAGGCTTCGCCGGCGGCATGCTGGCCCACTGGCTGTTCGGCAGCAGCCCGGCCCAGGCCGGCCCTCAGGGAAGTGGCAGAGGCAGCAGTTTCGGCCTCTTCGACCTGATCCTGCTCCTCGGCATTGGCTATTTAGCCTACCGGTTCTTTTTCAAGAAACCCCAGGAACAGGCAGCCGGCGCGCCGGGGACCAATCAGAGCAGCGTGGCGGCCGGCACTGCCATGCAGCCGCCATATCTTGAACAGCAGCAACCCGCCGCGCCGGAATGGGACCTGGAAAAGGGGCTGAGGCAGATCAAGTCCATGGACCCCCTGTTCAGTGAAGATAGATTCAAGGACCAGGCCATGGACTATTTCTTTAAAATTCAAGGGGCCTGGGCCGACCGGGACATGTCCACCGTCAAGCATCTGCTCACCCCGGAGATGTTCGGCATCCTCCAGGGCGACGCCGACAAGATGCGCCAGGAAGGGCAGATCAACAAACTTGAGAATATCGCCGTGCGGGAAGTGAATATCACCGAGGCCTGGCAGGAATCCGGCCAGGATTACCTCACTGTCCGGATTTACGCCACCCTTCTGGACTATACCATCAACGAGAAAACCGGCGAAATCATCTCCGGCAGCAAGACCGACCCGGTCAAATTCGAGGAATACTGGACTTTCACCCGGCCGGTGGGCAACAACCTCTGGCAGCTCTCGGCCATTTCCCAGGCAGAGTAGGGTAGGTCTTCGGTTCCGGGTTCTTAGAAAAGCACGAATCCAGAACCCAATTTTGGTGCTTCTTTGTCATCCTGAACGCAGCGAATGGTCTCAACCACTTAAAAATACGGGATTATTAGCTGCGGTCAGCGTGACACGTTCCTTTTTTTGGGTGGTTTTTCAGCCTGACGGGCTCCACCGAACCTTAATTTCAGCACCTAACCCCAAACACCCGGCACCCAACCCTACCCCATCCCCAAACGCTCAGGATAGGTATAAACATTAAGGCTGTCCGTGCGGGCGAAGCCCACCAGGGTGAGGTTCAGCCTTTGGGCGAGTTCAATAGCCATGGTGGTGGGGGCGGATACTGCCGCCAGGATGGGGAGGCCGGCCCGGGCGGCCTTCAAGGCCATTTCGAAACTGATGCGGCCACTTAAAAGGGCCACCATATCCGCAAAATTGCGCTTTTCCCAGAGAGCCCGGCCGATGACTTTGTCCATGGCGTTGTGGCGGCCCAGGTCTTCGGCACTGAGAAACACTTTGCCGTCCGGGCTGGCCAGGGCCACGGCATGGGCGCCCCCCGTCGCCTGAAAAACGTCCTGGATGGAAGGGAGACGGGCCATGAGGGCCAGCAGCCGGTCTGGGGCTATGGTGAGGTGGCTCTCCACCGGCGCCACGTTGCGGCGAATTTCAGCCACCGCCTCCTTGGCGCACAATCCGCAGGAGGAATAGGACACCTCCAGGTGGCGGCGGCTCCGGCGCTGGGCGGCCGTTTCGGTGAGCATGACATCAACGACGTTGGGAGGCAGCAGCGGGTCGGTGGCCGTGCCACAAAAGTGGATGGTGATTACTTCGGAAAGGTCGTGGACAATGCCTTCCGTGAAGAGGAAGCCCAGGGCCAGTTCTTTTTCGAGGCCCGGGAGGCGCATGAGCATCTGGAACGGCTCGCCCGCGATACGGATTTCCAGAGGTTCTTCCACAATGATGTGGTCAGGGGTTTCCTTGACGCGGCCTTGCCGATAGCGCCAGATGGGAAGTTCTCTTAAGGGTTCGGACATAGCTGATCTCTCAAAAAATGGAGAAGCCCGGTTAGACGGACCTTATTGCCCGCCATCATGTGCGCCGTGCGCACACCTTGCACCTGCTGTTCCTTTTTGAGCGGCGAGAAGCTCAGCAGGTCACCCCGCGTGTCTGCCGGGCTCCCCCCAGCCCAGCTTGGTGCGGAGGATTTCAAAATAGCTGCGGTGCGGGGAGAGGATGAGCTTCAGGTTCTGGGGGGCCACGCTCATCTCCACCCGGTCCTCCTGCTGCAGGGCCAGGCCCTCCTGGCCGTCGAGGGTCAGGTAGGCATCCTGGACCTCTTCCTCGAAGGTGACGGCTACGGTTACACTATCCGGCAGGATGATGGGCCGGTTGCTCAGCGTAAAGGGGCAGATGGGAATCAGGATAATGTGGCGCAGCGTCGGATAAACGATGGGCCCGCCTGCGGACAGGGTGTACGCCGTGGACCCCGTGGGGGTGGAAACGATGAGACCGTCAGCCCGGTAGGTCGTCAGGTATTCGCCGTCAATCCAGGTGGCCAGTTCGACGATGCGGGCCAGGGCCCCTTTGTTGATGACCGCATCATTTAAGAAGTGTTTTTCCCAGCAAATCCCACCTTGGCGAGAGAGGCTGGCTTTGAGCATCATGCGCTCTTCCACGGCGTATTTCCCGCTCAGGACGTACTCCATGGTGGGATACAGTTCGTCCAGGGAAATTTCCGTGAGAAAGCCCAGCCCGCCCACATTCACCCCGAGAATTGGGACCTTGAGCGCGGCGTAATGACGGGCCACGCTTAACAAGGTGCCGTCCCCGCCCAAGACCACGATGCCTGCCGTTTCCGGAGGAAGAGTTGGCACATCAGGTTCCGGTTCGTTTTCCAGATGAACGGCGGCCACCCCCCGGGCAGCGCACCACTGCTGCAACTCCTGGCCGGTCTGCCAGGCAACCTGTTTGTGTTTTTTGCTGACGATGGCCAAGGCCCGCACCGTCTCACCTCCTGCAGTTGACAACTACCATATTCTCGGATATTTATCAAAACGGTTGTCATACCGCCATCATGATGGCGGGGCACGTGGGGGACTAAGGGGCAGTGGTCCCTTACCCCTTCCCCAATTTCTTTAAAAAGGTTTAAAATTTTTTCAGAGCCGTGGCTTCAGGCCCGGCTCTGAAACCATCAAAGGGTTGGGAAGGGGGGTGTGGGGGAGGGGCAGGGAACCGCTGCTCCCTGGTCCTCCCCCCATAAAAACCTTTCAAAAAGGAGTGCACCTTGGAATTAGCGCGGCGCATTCGGCAGATACCGCCTTCGGCCACCCTGGCCTTGAATGCCAAGGCCAATCAGCTCAAGGCCCAGGGTGTTGATGTGGTGAATTTCGGGGTAGGGGAGCCTGACTTCGAAACCCCCGACAACATTAAGGCAGCAGGTATCCGGGCCATCCAGGATGGCTTCACCCGGTATACCCCGGTGGGAGGCATTCTCGAACTCAAAGAAGCCATCATCAAGACCTTCCACGACCGCTATGGCCTTTCCTATACTCCGGCGGAGATCATGGTCTCTTGCGGCGGCAAACACACCCTGTACAACCTCTTCCAGGTCCTCTTTGAACAGGGCGACGAAGTGGTGGTGCCCGCGCCGTTCTGGGTGTCCTATCCGCCCATGCTGATGCTGGCGGAAGCCACCCCGGTGATCATTCCCACCCGGGAGGAAAACGGCTTCAAGCTTACTGCCGGGGAATTAACCGCGCGCCTTACCCCCAGGACCAAAGGCCTCATCTTAAACAGCCCCTCCAACCCCACCGGCATGGTTTACAGCCGGCAGGAACTGGAGGCCCTGGCAGAAGTGGTCCTGGCCCACAATCTCCTGGTAATTTCGGACGACATCTACGACCGCATCCTCTTTGACGGCGCCAAGTTTGTCAATCTGGCCATGCTCTCCCCCGAACTCAAGGCCAGGACCTTCGTGCTCAACGGCGTTTCCAAGACCTACGCCATGACCGGCTGGCGCATCGGCTACGCGGCCGGCCCGCAAAAGGCCATCGCCGCGGCCGTGAACCTCCAGAGCCAGAGCACCAGCAACCCCACCTCCATTTCCCAGAAGGCCGCGGTGGAAGCCCTGAACGGTCCCCAGGACACCATCGACACCATGGTAAAAGAATTTGCCTGGCGGCGGGATGACGTCTACAACCGGGTCATGTCCATACCCGGCCTGACTTCTCCCAAGCCGGAGGGCGCCTTTTACATTTTTCCGAATTTTTCGGCGTATTATGACCGGCTGACGCCGCGGGAAGGGCAGAGCCACTCACAGGCCCTGGCGGAATATCTCCTGGAGGAGGCGCAGGTGGCCGCAGTGCCGGGCGCGGAGTTCGGCGAGGACAACTGCATCCGACTGTCGTATGCCACTTCCCGGGAGCGCATTGCCACCGGGTTGAGCCGGATTGCTGAAGCCCTGGGAAAATTGGGGAAGTAAGGCAGGGGTCGGGAAAGGATGGGAAAAGAGCGCGGCCGGCCGTGTGATACCTTCGGCCGCGCTGCCCGTTCAAGGATAATCAGCGGCGTGCGGCCCGTTTGGAGGCCTTCAGCGGATTGATCTTTTGTTCCGGCTTGGCTCCGTTGCCGTTGCCTTTCTGATGGGTGGCCAGGTTACAGGTTCCCCGGCGCCATTTTACCGCAGGATCGGGAAAGGCGTTGCAATATCGGTCCCCATTGACGTCCAGGATGCGGTCGCAGCCTTCGCAGGACTCCACCACGGGACGGCATTTGCCGCCGTTGAACGAACAGCCTTTCTTGGTCATAAACGTACATTCGATGCCCGGTTTGATGCTTTCACAGTGCATGGCGATCAGCCCCCTTTCTTTATCAAATCTTACTAAATATATATTAATTTGGCGCATTGTCAATATCTCTTGGATTTTTTTCTTGGCAATCCCGAGATTCTTTCTCCATTCTGCATTTTTTTTCGGAGCTCCCATGAAGCCCAAAGATGCGCTCAAAACCTATCAGGAAAAGCGCCAGTTCAACAAAACCCCGGAGCCTGCCGGCGGTAACCGGAAATCCTCGGACAGGCCTGTCTTCGTTATCCAGAAACATGCGGCCCACACCCTGCATTATGACGTTCGCCTGGAAGTGGAGGGCGTACTCAAATCCTGGGCCGTGCCCAAGGGACCGTCCCTGAATCCCCAAGACAAGCGCCTGGCGGTGCCCACGGAAGACCACCCCCTGGAGTATGCTGATTTCGAGGGCACCATCCCGGTGGGAGAGTACGGCGCCGGCACGGTCATGGTCTGGGATTACGGCACCTACCGGAACCTAACCGAAAAGAAGGGGCAACTTATCCCCATGGGCGAGGCCGTAAGCCACGGCCACCTCAAGGTCTGGCTCATGGGGAAAAAACTTAAGGGCGGCTATGCCCTGACCCGCTTCAAGAAAGGACCGGACGAAGCCTGGCTCCTCATCAAGGCTGACGACGAGACCGCCGACCCCCGGCGTGATATCCTTAAAGAGGAACCCGACTCAGCCCTCACCGGCCGCAGTCTGGAGGAAATCGCCGGCGGGGAATGATGGGCAGACATTATGCAGGGCGTGGGAGCTGGTCTTCAGCATGAACCGGGCCCTGATGCCCCCTTCATCTCGAGGCGGGATACGCCCCGGGCAGGCGGCCCCTCTCCGGGCAGCGATCCGAGCCGGCCGACCCTGCTTGCGGTCCGGGGTCTTGGGAAGCAGGTTATCCTGCCTCTGCCCCAGGCTGCACTCATTCAAGTGGCTTGTGTGAGCATGGATTCGACGACGTGCTTCACGTCTTCCAGACGATCCTTGTGGGCAACCAGGGTCTTGGCACCCGATCGAACCACGACGACATCCTTGACCCCCACCATGGCCAGCGTCTCCTGCGGCTGATCGCAGAACACCAAGTTCCCCTGGGCGTCCAGGGCATGAACCCGGCCCTTGATGTAATTGCCGCTGGCGTCGCATTCCAGGAAATCCTGGATCGCCAGCCAGCCCCCGACATCTTTCCAGCAAAATTCCCCCGCCACGCCGCGGACCTCCCGGGCTTTTTCCATGACCGCGAAGTCGATGGAGATGCGCGGCAGCGCGGCGAAGGCGTTTTGCAGGGCCGCTTCCCATTGCCCGGTGCCGATCTTGTCAACGGCTGTGCCCAGGTTTTCCACGTGCCCCGGAAGGTGCAAGGTCAGTTCCTGGAAAATGGCATCCGCTGTCCAGACAAACATGCCGGAGTTCCACAGATACCGGCCCGATTCCACATACTGCCTGGCAATTTCCTCCTCGGGCTTCTCTTTGAAGGACACGATGTGAAAATGTTCGATGCCGGCGTCTTCAGAGATTTTTTCCCCCACCTCAAGGTATCCGTAGCCGACAGCCGGGTAGGTGGGCTTGATGCCAAAGGTATAGAGCGCCCCGCTTTCCCGGGCTGCCCTGACCGCAGAAAGCATGGTGCGCTGGAAAAGTGCCAGCGGCTCTATCAGATGGTCCGCGGTTAAGACGATGATTACCGGATTGCCGAACCGTTTTCTGGCGATCAGGACGCCCAGGCAGATGGCGGCCGCGGTGTCTTTGCGCTCCGGTTCGCCGATGATATTTGAGGGCGGCACCTCTGGAAGCTGTTCTTTGACCAACCGGGTGAAATCCGCATTGGTCAACACCAGGATGCGGTCATCCGGGACGATTCCCGCCACCCGGTCATAGCTTTTCTGCAACAGGCTCCGGTCATCGAAGAGCTGGATGAACTGTTTGGGTTTCTCCTGCGTGCTGAGGGGCCAGAAGCGCGTGCCCACTCCTCCGGCCATGATGATAGCCACCAGGTTGTTGTCGCTGTTCTCCATGGCGTTGCCTCTCAGTTTCCCAGTGCCGGGCGCGGCTTGGACCGGCACAGCTCCACCAGCTCTGCTATCGAAGCGGTGCCGAAACACATGACCGTGTCCGCCCCGCCCCAGTAGATTTTGACGGTGCCGTCGTCTTCCGCCACCGCGCCGCAGCAAAAGACCACGTTATGCACATAACCGGTGACTTCCCAGGGGTCCTCGGGTTGCAGAATCCACTCGTCGGCCACTCCCAGCACCCGGGAAGGGTCATCCAGGTCATGGAGCGCCACCCCGAGCCGATAGACGGCCCCGTCCATGGTCTTGAAAACGCCGTGGAAAATATTCAGCCAGCCGTGCTCTGTCTTGATGGGGGTGGCTCCGGGACCGACCTTCATTTCATCCCAATGGTAGGCCATGGGCTTAAGTACGACCCGGGCATCCCCCCAGTGCACCAGGTCGGGCGAATAGGAGATCCAGATGGACCAGGGCGCGATTTCCGTGTGCGGCCGGTCCAGCCGGGCATAGCGGCCGCCGATTTTTTCCGGGAACAGGACCACGTTGCGGCAGTCCGCCTGAGTAATCAGGGAAAGGCGTTCCAGATGCCTGAAGTCCCTGGTTTTGGCCAACGCCACCCGCACGCCGTGCCGGGAATAGGCGCTGTAAGTGATGAAATATTCGCCATCAATGGCGCACAGGCGCGGGTCTTCCACGCCGTATTCCTCGTAAACTGCGAAAGGCCCCTCCCTGGCGGGGACGAGAAACGGCTCCGACCTGACCCGGAAACGCAGGCCGTCCTTACTTTCCGCCAGGCCGATGATGGACCGGCCGTTGCGGCAATGGGACCTGAACAACATGATATATGTGCCGTTATGCTTGATCACCGCGGCATTGTGCACTGTCTCCACCGGATAAGGCACGTCATGCCTGGTCAGGATAGGGTTCTTCCCGTACCGCCTAACAAGAGGCGTCCTGGACTCTGCCATAGTCGTCCTCGGACCGTTCGATATCATCTTCGCCGAAGTAATCACCGACTTGAACTTCGATGAAAACGAGATTATCCTGGCCTGGATTCCGCACGCGGTGCCAGGTTTGCACCGGCAAATCGACGGCTTGGCCGGGGGCCAGCTCAAGAGTCCGGCCATCCCTGGTCACCTCGGCCTTGCCGCTGACCACATACCAATGCTCGGAGCGATGAAAATGGCGCTGATAGCTTAACCGCTGGCCGGGATAGACGGTGATGCGCTTGACCTTGTGATTCGCAGTATCCGAGAGAATTTCATAAAAGCCCCAGGGCCGGTGATCTTCGCGTTTGGTCTGCTGAATGATCCGTTCATAAACCTTGAGGTAATCTTCCACCATGCGCTCGGCACTAAAGCACTCTTCGACCCGTTTGCGACATTGGCGCCGGTCCAGTTGTTTAATCCTGACGACTGCGTCGGGCATCTCGTCCGCCTGGTTCACCAGAAAACCCGTGACGCCGTGGACAATGATTTCCGGCATGCTGCCCCGGTTGATGGCAATAACCGGGGTTCCGCAGGCCATGGCCTCCACCACGGAGAGGCCGAACGGTTCGTCGAAGTTGATGGGATGAAGCAGGGCGTAGGCGCCGCCTAAAAGCTCATCGCGCTTTTCCGGGCCCACACTGCCCAGATAGACGATGTCCCGGCCATCCAGGTGCGGCTGCACCTCTCGATCAAAATATTCCTGGTCCTGAATGATGCCGGCCAGGATGAGCTTCATCCCGGTTTGCCTGGCGACGTCAAGGCATTCCCTGACCCCCTTCTCCTGATGGATGCGGCCGAAAAAGAGGAGGTATTCTCCAGGTTCCGGCCGAAACGTAAAGTGCCCCATCTCGATGCCGTGGTGGATGGTGGCGATATAGTCGAGCTCAGGACGTTTGTCCGCCTCGCTGATGGCCACGTAATAGGACTTCTTGTTGTACTTTTTGTAAACCGGCAAAATCCTGGCAGAGGAAAACCCGTGAATGGTGGTCACCAGCGGGGTGGTGGTCAGACCCTGGTAGGTTAAGGGCAAGTAATCGAAATGATTGTGGATCAGGTCGAACTGGTCCCCCTGTTCGAACACTTCGGATATGTGGAGGCATTCCCATACCTTCGGTAAAATCGACGGATCTTCCTCATACCCCCGGGGGCAAACACTTACCAGCCGGGCCCGGGTTTGGGAATCCCCGGTGGCGAACAGGGTGACCTCAACGCCGCGGGCCACCAGGCCCTCGGTCAGCAGCGAGACGACGTTTTCCCAGGGCCCGTAGTGCCGGGGAGGCGTTCGCCAGGCGATGGGGGAAAGCATGGCAATCTTCATGGGGTTAACATCCCTTCGCGTTCAGTGAATTATGTTTTTCCAGCCAATCCAAGATCTCCGGGACATGCGCCGTGGCCAGGGCAATGCATTTGTCAGCGCCGCCGTAATAGAGCCGGATTTCGTCCCCTGTGGCCACCCAGCCGCAGGGGAACACCACCTTGTCGACGTCGCCGACCACTTCGTAGTCTTCCTCCGGCGCGAACACCCATTCGTCGGACCGGGCCAATACCCGGGTCGGGTCTTCCAAAGCCAACAGGGCCAGTCCCAGGCGATAAATGCAGCCGCTGGCCGTATTCCTCACCCCGTGATACAGGATCAGCCACCCTTTTTCGGTTGCCAGCGGCGGCGGCGACAGGCCGATTTTATTGGCATCCCACCAGCCCCCCTGCCGCGCCGGGATGAGGATTTGGTGATCACCCCAATGCTTCAGGTCCGGGCTGAAGGATATCCAGATATGCAGTCCGATGCCATGCCAACTGGGCACCGGTCGATGGATCATGGCCCAGCGCCCCTGGAATTGGACCGGAAACAAGGCGGCATCCTTGTCCTCCGGCGGCATGACGACGCCGTGGCGCTCGAAGGTTTGAAAATCGGTCGTGGTTGCCAGGGAAACCAGCGGGCCGCCCCTGGAAAAGGCTGTAAAAACCACGGCCCACGAATCCAACCCCTGGAGGCGGGTAACCCTGGGGTCTTCGATTCCCCAGATTTCTTCCGGATGGTCCTCCGGATTCGGGGACAGCGTCGGCTCGGGATCGATCCGCCAGCCGGTGACCCCGTCCCGGCTGCGGGCCGCGGTGAGATGGGAAATGCCGCGCCGGTCCTCCACCCGCATCAACAGAAGAGTATCCTCGCCAATCAAGGTCGCACCGGCATTGAAGACGGAGTTGGCCTGGTACGGGATATCCTTGGTCTGGATGATGGGATTGGCTTTATGCCGGATAAATAATTCCTTAAAACGGCCGTCACTCATATGCTTATCTATGTTCATGCTTCAGCCTGCGCTGGCACAGATTGGAAATTCTATGCCACCGGGGAGTCATTGCGAAGCCAAAAAGAATTTTCAGCCCCTACCTGAATCTTGCCAGAGGCTCTTTTGTCAAACTATACGTCTGGGTCAACTCCGACTTGGCCTGCTCGATGGCGCTTTCCACCAGGTCCCTGATTTCCCGGAGCCGGGAATCGGTTTCGGCTTCAAAGCGAAGAACGATAACGGGACTGGTATTGGATGCCCTGACCAGCCCCCAGCCGTCCGGGAAGACGATGCGCACCCCGTCGATATCGATGACCTGATATGTTTGGGCAAGAATTTGTTTTACTTTTCCCACCAGCAGAAATTTCAGGTTTTCCGGGCACTCGACCCGGATTTCGGGAGTATTGCTGGTGCGGGGGAGATCCGCAAGATAGTCCGAAAGCGGCCGCCGATCCCTGGAGAGGATTTCCAGCAGGCGACAGGCGGCATACATGGCGTCGTCGAATCCGAAGTACCGGTGGCGGAAAAAGAAGTGTCCGCTCATCTCCCCTGCCAAGAGAGCCTGTTCCTCTTTGAGTTTCTGCTTGATGAGCGAATGCCCCGTCTTCCACATGATGGGTATGCCGCCGTGCGCCCGGATGTCCTCGTACATGAGGTGCGAACATTTAACCTCCCCGATGATTTTGCCGCCGGGATTGGTTTTCAGGATATCACGGGCAAAGATGATCATCAGCTGGTCGCCGTAAAGGATCCGCCCCCCCTCGTCCACCACTCCCAGGCGGTCGCCATCACCGTCAAAGGCGATGCCGAGTTCCAGCCCGTTTTCGACTACGGTTTGAGCCAGGGCAGCCAGGTTGTGCGGTATGGTCGGATCGGCTTCATGATTGGGAAAAGTTCCGTCCGGTTCAAAGAAAAGTTCCACCGGCTGGCAATTCAGCCGCTTCAGGACAGGGCCGGCAACCAGGCCGCCGGTGCCGTTTCCGGCATCCACCGCGAGGCTGACGGGGCGTTCCAACCGAAGGTTATTGGCCAGGTAATCGCAATATGCCGGGATTATTTCCTGCTCCTGAAGCGACCCGTTTCCTGAGGAATATTTCCCCGATTGAATAATGGCCTGGAGATTCTGAATCCGCTCGCCGAAAATCGTGTCGAATCCCAGGCAAACCTTGAAGCCGTTATACTCCGGAGGATTATGGCTGGCCGTGATCATGACGCCGCCGTCCGTCTGAAAATGCCTCAGCGCGAAATAGAAGGCCGGGGTGGGACACAAACCCACGTCAATCACCGTTACGCCGCCTTGCATAATCCCGTGTATCAAGGCAGCCCGAATGTCCGGGGAACTCAGGCGGCAGTCCCGGCCCACGGCCACTGTTTTGCCGCCGTACCCGGTAAGATATGTCGCAAAGCCGCGGCCGATCTTATTCACGTCATCCAGGTTGAAATCCTGGCCTACGATGCCGCGAATATCATATTCCCTAAATATCGAAGGATTCATTTCCTGCCTGCCTCTGTTGTGTTTCCATTACCCATTCTGCCCTTTGCTGCGCCAAAAGAATATAGCCTTTCACCTGGGGGGACGGCCGGGGAGCAGCGGCTCCCTGCCCTCCCTCGCTCCTCTGTGAGGATGGATGTTGCAGGGCGTCAGGCAGAATCGAATTTCCATTTCAGCCAGAAACGATTGCCTCGGGTGGCGTTTCACTTTCTGCCTCATTTTCCACGGAAGTCTGATCGCTGCGGAGCTGCGCGAGGTTGAGGAGCGAGAGAAAGCAAACCAGCGTCGATTCCGCCCCCTGGTTCCGGTTGGGCCCGTCCGCGTGCAAGCCGTCGCAGCAACCACCGGTTTTATGATCGTACAGCGGCGCGTTCAGGTCGTTGCGCCCCAAAAACCACTCCAGACAACGCTGGGCATAGGAAAGATACTGGGGATCGGTGGTGACCCTGTGGGCCTCGAGGCAGGCTTCAATCATGTCCAGAGCCTCGATGGGTTGCTGATCGAAGCGCGCCTTTTCTCCGCCCCGGGGATACCAGCCGTTATTTCCCACCGGTACAAAGTGCCCTTTGGCATCGGTCTGGATCGCCATGAGCCATTCCAGGCTGCGCAACCCCGCCCGCAGCATCTCGTCGTGGTGGAGCCACCGGCCCGACATGATGAGGGCCTGGGAGATTTTGCCGTTGGCATAGGTGACGGTATCCTCGATCCAGGGCCAATCCTCCAGGGCATTTTCCTGATATTTCTGAAACAGTTTGTGGGCCAGTTCATCCCGAAGGCGCCGCACCTTGCTGTCCCCGCTGAATCGCCGCAAATAAGCGTGGATACCCGCCAGGGCAAAGGCCCAGGTCCTGGGATGGCTGAAATCCGCCAGCGCAGGCAGCGCCTTCTCAAATAGACTCTGGGCCGCCGCCCGGATATCGTCCGATTCTGCCAGCGCCACTGCCTCGCCCAACCCCCAGACAGCCCGGCCATGGCTGTCCTCCGACCCCACCGCCTCCAGCCACCGCCGGTCATAGCCCATGAAGTTCCGGAACCGGCCGTTGTCTTCGTTAAAGGCATGGTGCAGAAAGCTGATATAGGTGCAGGCCAGATTGGTGATGGCGCTGGTGTCGGTAATCATATCCTGGGCCATGAGCACCGAGATGAGCGCCCTGGCATTGTCGTCCGTGCAATAGCCGTGATAACGGTCCGGCACGATGTATTTGGCGTGTTGGATAATTCCCACGTCGTCCGTCAGCCGGATGATATGGTCCAGCCTGGGCTGGGGAACCTCCCGGGGGGCCGCTCCCATGGTCTTGGCACGGAAAACCGGCCTGGGAGAACTTTTCCTTTCCTGCTTCACTTCCTCAAAGACTTCGAGGTATCTTCGGGCCACCTCCTTCCAAATCATACTGCGGCAAAAGGTGTAGGCCCGCTTGCGCATGGCGTGCCGCTCCGCCTCCTGGGAGAACAGGTCGTTCACCTGCTCGGCCAGGGCCCCGGCATCCTGAAACGGTACGAGGCGGCCGCGGCCTTCAGCCAGCATTTCCTCCGCGTACCAATACGGCGTGGAAACGGTCGCCTTGCCGCTCCCCAGGGCATAGGCGAGCGTGCCGGAAACAATCTGCTCCCGGTTGAGATATGGGGTCACGTAAACATCGGCAGCCCCCAGAAATTCACACAATTCTTTCAAGTCCACGAAACGATTGTGGAAGAGCACGTGCTCGCCCACCCCCAATTCCAGGGCCCGGCGCTGCAGGGAGAGACGATAGGCTTCGCCCTGGTCCCTCTTCACGTGGGGGTGCGTCGCTCCCAAGATGATATAAACGACTTCAGGATGGTTCCTGACCACCGCCGGCAAGGCGTCAATCATGGTTTCGATACCCTTGCCGGGCGAAAGCAAGCCGAAAGTGAGAATCACCTTGCGGCCTTCAACGCCATACTGGTCTTTGTAGAAATTGGGGTCCACGAAGGGAACGTCGGGAATGCCATGATGAATCATGGTGATTTTCCCCGCCGGCACGCCATACACTTCCCGCAGGATTTCTCTGGCCTTGCTGCTCATGACCACCAGCCGGTCGGATAACTGGGCAAGGCGCTTGATAATGGCCATCTGCCCCGGGGAGGGGGCCTGGAGCACGGTGTGCAGAGTGCTTACCAGGGGCATGCGCAGATTGCTCAACAGGTCCAGCACGTGGGCGCCATGCTCGCCGCCGAAGATGCCGAATTCATGTTGCAGGCAGACCACCTCCACCCGGTTCATGTTCAAGAAATCCGCAGCCAGCCGGTATTCTGCCAGCATGCGTTGATTGACCTCGAACCGGACTTGGGGAGGATAATGGTACCCTTCAGGAATATCATTCATGACCACGGCCCAGCATTCCCCGAGCGGATTTTCCTCTGACAGGGCCGACAGCAGATCGGCGGTGAAGGTGGCTATGCCGCATTGGCGGGGGATGTAATTTCCCACCAGGGCAATCTTGCTTGGATACGCATGATAAGTTCCGGACGCAAGCATGTCAGCTCTCCTGAGAGTGCCCCTGGGTGAAGGTTCTGGCGGGCGACCCTGGGCTGCCGAAGAAACCATCAAATGGATCTTGACAGGCCCCGGGGAAATCGGCCGCACCCTGACAGCCAGGGGAATCGTCACCTCCCATGATCTCAATGGAGTCGCCGTCTTTCAGGGGCCTGTCCATGGTGGCGGTTTCGCCGTTCACTTTCACCGACGCTCCCCACGGCACCTGTACATTGGCGGTGTTCAGGTAATCCTGGACTGTGGCCTTTTCAGCCAGACGGATGATGCGGCCGCGGTTTCCAAAAACCACCAGGTGATCCTGGAAAACCTGGCGGTGCAACAGTTCAATGAAAGCCTCGGCGCTCTCGGCTTGTTCATGCTGGCGCACCAAACCAGCCATCCATTGCGCCTGATTGACGTCCGCCACGCCGGTGGCATTCTCCCTCTTATAGCGCCAATGGGCCGCGGTGCCGTGCTCCGCCTCCGCGTGCATCAACTCGGTGCGCACCTGGAATTCGATGGGTTTATGGGAGATCCCCCGCACGGGATATACACAGGTATGCAGGGATTGGTAACCGTTATCTTTGGGCAAGCCTATGTAATCGTCGAAGGTGCCGGGGATGGGCTTGAAATGGGTGTGCAGCAGGCCCAGAACTGCATAACATTGGGGAACCGAAGGCACGATAACCCGCAAGCCCACCCGGTCCATGATTTCTTCCAGGGTCTTGCCCGTGCGGTTCATCTTGCGGCGAATGGCGTGCAGACTCTTGGTTCTTCCCTGAACCCGCCCCTGGATGCCGTTGTTGTTCAATAAGCGCTGCACGCCGGCCAACAGAATCGCGAGACACTTGTCGTCTTCAGCCTGAATGGGCGCGACTTTTTTCCTTAAATGTTCATAACCGGCCGGGTCCAAAATATGGAAACAGGCGTCCTCCAGACGGCGCCGGACTTCGCCAAGGCTTAACCGGTTGGCAATAGGAACGTAAAAATCCAGCGTTTCCTGGGCCAAATGCCGGAGATCGTAGTTACGGGGGCCGGCGGCGTCTTCCAGGGCCAGCAGGCGAAAGGTGATGAGCAGCAAAGCCGTGCGCGGGTTGCTGCCCATCGTGGCCAGAAGGGCGCCGATATCCTCCCGGCGATATCGGCGGGTATCGAACCGGAGGGGAAAAGGAGAGCTCAGGCCTTCCAGCGTCCCGGCGACCTCCCGGCCGAGGTGTTGTCGGATTTGCTCAAGATCGGCCAGACCTTGCCAGTGGAGCGGCGCGATCAGGGCGACGGCAATGGTTACCGCGTCTGCTTCCTGATCAAGAAGCAATGCGGCGGCTTGAAAGGATGGGGAATCGGGACCGCGCGCCTTTCCCTTGGCAAAGGCATACGCCCGGTTCAGCAGATCGCCATCAACCGCATTGTAGGCCTGTCTGAATTTTTCAATAAATAGGCTGTCACAAGCCAATTCCAGAGTATCTCGTCTCATACTGACCGAAACGCCCAAGAATCAACGAGATGGCAACGTATCTATCGAGTTTGTCGCATTCCCGGCCTTGGGGCCTCCCTAAATTTCCTCGGGGAGCAGCAGCCTGCCCAGTTCTATCATCCGGTCACAATAGGCTTCAAGCTGACGGATGGCCATTCTGGAAGGACGGAAACGTCCATTTTCCCAGCGGTTCACAGAGGCATAGCTCACCCCGATCTCTCTCGCCAGGTCCTCCTGGCTCAGGTGAAGCTGCACTCTGACCTCCCTGATAAGCAGGGCAAAATTATCGCGCCTTATCCACATGGGGTAGCCTCCGTAAGGCTTCAAGGCTCTTCAAAAAGATAACACGTGTTATGTCACATGCAAGGGGTAAGGTAAAAAAATTTCCGCTTCTTCCCTTTGCTCCGCCAAGAGATTAACGCTGGAGCCTTGCAGAAGGCAGCCGCAGATTTCAGGCTGAGCCGGCAGCGGTGAGGACACCTGCGCCGCCGGCCATGGTTCCATCTGGTCCACACCCTCACGCCTGGGAACGAGCCGCTCCTGTTCCCCGGCACACCAGCGACCATGAAAAATTATCCCTGTTTACTGAGGACGGTAAGATGATCCCTGGTTTGTTCAATGTAAGGGCGGGTCAAATGAGGGCTAAACCGGCTCAGCATCCAAAGCTCGGGAATGATTTCCGCCACCAGTTCACCCCGGTCAAATATCCGGACTATGGAGCTTTCCGAGACCACCACCGCGACGGCTTTGGTCTCTTTTGTTATGGAAGCGGCCGCCATATGGCGGGAGCCGAGCCCCAGCGGCAGAACGATCCCTTCCGAAGAAGCATTGATGTATCGGCAGGCGGAGATCGCGACCCCGGCATCCGAGACAATGAAGGCCCCGTCCAACTGGGCCAGTTCCTTAATAGTCTCCCTCACATTGGGATCATCAATCTTTTTGGCGCTATCCGGATGTCCCGCCAGCGGGTCCAAGATAAGACACCGGGAGCGTTGCAGAACCGCTTCGGAGTCGAAAACCACAAAGAGAGTGCCGATTTTTCTGCCTTCTCTGCCCTCCCGGGCAATTTCCACAGCCAGGGTGATGATGTTTTCCAGGGTGGCCCGCTCGCTCCCTTTTCTTTCGGCACAGATTTTATCGAAGATATGGGGATCAAATCGCATATGCAAGCCTCGGAATCCTCATGAAAAACGCCTGACGGAGATGGCCGGGATCGACTTCTTTCCATAGAATACATCCTGGCTCGATGAATCTCCAGATATGAAGATGATTTTTTCGCCGGCTCGCGCCGCTGACCTGGCCGGGGCAGCCGGGACGAACGTCCCGCCTTCCTCCCATGGCGAGCACCACGGCGCAGCCGAGTTCTTGATTCTTGGCGGAGGATGCTTACCTTATGTAGTGCTGAGAAAAAGCTGGTATCCCCTGAATGTCAGCGGGTGGGGCGGCCAAGGGAGGGGCAGGGGGCCGCGGTTCCCCGGCCCGGCCCGTTCCCCCGGATCAAGAAATGGGTTGAATCACGATGTCCGAAGCACATTCCCCCGGCGGGTGCGCCGGCAAAGAAGAGGAATTGAAAAAAGCCCTCGAATACTCGCAAAGCATTGTGGAGACGGTGCGCGAACCGTTGCTCGTGCTGGATGGTGAGTTACGGGTCGTCTCGGCAAATCGTTCCTTTTATCAGACCTTTCACGTGCATCCCCAGGAAACCGAAGCGCATTTCATCTACGATCTGGGAAACCGGCAGTGGGATATCCCCAGGCTGCGGAAGTTGCTGGAAGAGATTATTCCTGAGAACACCGTTATCGAAGGATTCGAAGTTGACCACGTTTTCCCGGTCATCGGCCGCAAGACGATGCTCCTCAATGCCAGAAGAATCGAAGGAAAGGGCAACCGATCCCCCCTTATTCTTTTGGCCATGGAAGACATTACGCTTCGCAAACAGGCCGAAGAAACCCTGAAAAAGGCCCATGCCGAATTGGAAAAACGGGTGCAAGAGCGGACCGCTGAACTTGCCGCATTAAATGAAGAATTACGGAAGGAAATTGAAGCGCGCAAACAAGCAGAGAGAATGCTGGAGCTTAAAGCGAATGAATTGGCCAGGTCCAATGCCGACCTGGAGCAGTTCGCCTATTCAGTCTCCCACGACCTGAGAGAGCCGCTCCATGTGGTGGCGGGATTTTTGCGGCTGCTTGCCAAACGCTGTCAGGGGAAGATCGACTCGAAAGGGCAGGAGTATATCGATCATGCCATAAAGTCCGTGCAACGCATGGAGCAGATGATCGACGACATCCTGTCATATTCCAGGATCAGCACTCGGGGAAAAGAATTCGAATTAACCGATTGCAACCATGTCTTGGACCAGGTTTTGGAGGATTTAAAGTTAGCCATTGAGGAAAGCGGCGTCTCCATCACCAGGGAGCCCCTGCCCACGGTGATGGCTGACGCCGGGCAACTTGCCCGGGTTTTTCAAAACCTGTTAGGGAATGCCATCAAGTTTCGCAGCGACCGGCCCCTGAAGATTCGCGTGGGCGCGGAACGGCTTGGAGATCATTGGCGATTCTTTGTTCAGGATAACGGTATCGGTATGTGTTCCAAGGATTGCGAGAGAATTTTCTTCCTGTTTGAACGGTTGCACGATAAGAGCAAATATCCCGGTACCGGGATCGGCCTGGCGATCTGCAAAAGGATCATAGAGCGGCATGGAGGGCGCATCTGGGCAGAGTCAGAGCCGGGGCAGGGGTCAACCTTCTATTTCACCATTCCTGCCCACGCAGAGAAACCGGCAGGCTGAGACCGGAACCGTCAGGGGCCCGCCGCGCAGTGACGCGGCCCCGACAGTTCCGGCATTGCGCCGGGCTAGGCGCTCTTGATCTCGATTTTCTTTACCTCGGACTCCGGCAATCCCTTGCGGGGCAGGGTCACGGTCAAAATACCTTTTTTAAAGATCGCTTTTACCTTGTCCTGGTCCGCATCTGCCGGCAAGGAGAGCACCCGCTCGAAGGAGCCGTAGGTGCGTTCCATCCGATAGTAATTTTTCTCCCGCTCCTCCGTCTCCTGTTTCTTTTCCCCACGGATGATCAGGTTGTCGTTGACGATTTCCAGCCTGACATCCTTTTCATCCACGCCGGGCAACTCCACCGTGATGGTGTATTCCGTATCGGTGGCGCCCAAATCAAGGCTGGGCTTGAGCAAGCCTTCGGCCAAGCGCGGCAGCCAGGGGCGAGCAGGCCAGAACGGCGGCAGTCCGAAACCACGAAACGCCTGCTCGAAGAGCCGGTCGATTTCCTGATGGAACTGCTGGAGTGGGCTGGCGAGCGCCCCTCGTTGTTCCTGGGCGGTTTCACGTTTCACCGGCAAGGTTCTGCCGGCATCCTCTTCTTCCTTCTTGAACCAATTCCAGGGAATCCATTTTTTGATGTCCATTCTCTGCCTCCTTGGTGGTCAACAGGATGATTGCGGACTCGCACAGCCAGGCACCTTCTCAGGCGGGCTCGGAATCAACCTGTTGTAAGGTTATCTGATGCAATTTGGCCCGGCCTTTTTCCAAATGATGGTATATGGCCCACGTTCCAGCCAGGGTGAGGATCAGGCCGCAGAGCGCCAGAATCCGTTCCCAGCTGATGGCCAGAACGCCCTCCAGGATAACCTCCCGAAGCATACTGACAATGCTCACTTCGATGATGGTCCCCAACAGAATGCGCTGTTCCTCCAGGTAGAAAATCATCAGCCGGAAGAGCTCGATCATGACAAAGAGATAGATTAAATGGCCGGCAATGGCACGAAAATTTCTGATCTCGAGGGTCTCCAGGCTGGTTTGATAAATCTGGACCAGCATGATCCAAAACATCAGCAGACACAGAGCGATAACGATCAGGTTCTGCAGGTTTTGCAGGATCCCCGACATGCCCGTGGAGGTCTGCGAACCGAAGAAGCGCCTGAACTTTATGAGCTTCATAACATGCCCATTCCAGTGACGATTTTTTCGGACAGGAGCTCAGCCAGGCAGCAAAAAGGCCGGGAGAGCTGCTACTCTGTTCGGCCTTTCGGGTGGCTGCTTAGCCGTGCTCCACATGAGGTATCTGTCAAGATGCAGCTGGATGAGTCAATAATCCTTTCCTGTTCACGATGTGGACCCTGAATATGAAACTCTTGCTTCGGGGCTTGATTCCTCAAGCCCTGAGGGAGCGGTGAATTGCGCACCCTCAGAGGACGTTCATGGCAAAGCCTGCGGCGCCATTTGGCAAGAAGTGTATGATGTTGCCGAATTTATGAACTATTCTAATTGGTTATAACAGAAACCCCCTGGATATTGCTGGAAGCAGATCGCCACCAGGAAGGGGGCTGGAAGAGCTGGACTGCCGCTCTTTCCAGCCCTCCTTATGGCTTACCCGGTCTTCACCTCGATTTGTTTGGGCTTAGCCACCTCTTTTTTGGGGCAGGTTATGGTTAGGACCCCCTTTTCGTACTTGGCTTCGATCTTTTCTGCATCCACGGCCACGGGCAGCGTCACCTTCCGGGAAAAGGCCCCGTAGCTGCGTTCCACCAGATGGTAGTTCTCCTTTTTTTCCTCCCGTTCGGATTTTTTTTCACCCTTAACGGTAAGGACGTCGCCTTGCAGGGAAATATTAATTTCCTTGGGATCGATCCCTGGAATTTCTGCCTTAACCACTACCTGGTTATCGGTTTCGGCGACATCCATGGCCGGGGTCCATTCACCTTCCCAGGGAAACAGGCCCCAGCGGCTGGGTCCGAAGAAGTCCTCAAAGACCCGATCCATTTCCCGGCGAAGCCGGGAGACCTCGCGAAAAGGTTCCCATTTTGCCAGTTCTTTGGCCATTTCAAGTCACCTCCAGTCTTCCGATTTTGTGAAATAATGAATAATCATCGGATACAAGGCTGTCAAGGGGGGCATGGCCTTGATTGTTAAGAATGTCTGATCCTCCGGCCTCTGCAAAAATATTCGTAAAAGAGAAGAGAAGAGGATAATCCGAGATCATGCGGTGCGCCATGACCGCAAGAGCTGCCAGGGGATTTCCTCCTTCCATGAACACGGCAAAAAGCTGAAGTTTATCCCTGAGCCGGACCTGGTGGCCCAGGTTTTTTGCGCGCCAACCCAATGGAGTGGGCCTATTTACCCGTAGTGGCTTATACCGCTGCCCGCACCAGCGAAATCCACCGGCTAACCTGGAAGTGAGCGTTGGGATATTGATGGCCAGGGTGACGCCGCGCTTTGCCCATGGACCCGGAAAAAAGGATGGAGCGCAAAGGCCCCGCTGGGTGCCGGTAATCGAGCGGGTGAAGCAAGCCCTTCAGTATGCCAGCCAGCACCACACAAAAAATAGCCCCTGGGTCTTCACAAATCCCAAGATGGTGGTAAAGTATCCCCACAACCCCAATCGCTGGCGCTATCTCTACCGGGATAAGTTTCTCGCGACTCTTTGTGACCCAGCAGAGGTGCCGCGCATGGGCTATCACAATTTGCGCCATCTGGCTTCATCCAACCTGGCAGCCGGGGGAGTGAAATTGCCAGAAATTCAGAAATTCTTAGGGCATGAGCGGGCCACAACCACAGAGACCTCTCTGTGCAGTCCCTTGGGTTCAATCATCTGGAAGATGCTGCCGACATGATGGATGTGGAGTGCTGTGCAGATTTATGTGCAGATACAGAATCTGCACAAATAGCAAAATCGCCTAAAGAAAGCGTGGGCGGGTAGCTCAGCTGGGAGAGCATCGGCCTTACAAGCCGGGGGTCACAGGTTCGAATCCTGTTCCGCCTACCAATAAAATCAAGAGGGTAGCATTGTTATCCCTCGATTATGCCGCAAGATGCAAGGAAGAACCCCCTTCCCGGGGACAAGGTTAGTTGCCGACGTCTCGAGGCCAGCCAGGCCCGGCTGCAGATGGGGGTGCTGGCCTGCAACCTCCTCCTCATGATCCGTCAATTCTACGTCTGGGAGAGGAGGTGCGGCGCTCCATTGATTGGCTGAGCAAGCGTCTGATCAAGGTGGGGGACAGGGTCTCTTACCACGCCCGCAGGTGGTATGTCCACGCGGCCTCGGCATATCCCCTGGCGCATTACTACCGGGCGATGCCGGCCGGGGAGTGCGAGGGCAAGCCGTTGGCCAAAATCTGCGAGCCGAGGGGATCTCTCAAAAATCCGGGGAAATTTATTGGATTTTCAAGGCAAGGTATGCTATCAGACGGTCATATGGGGATTCGGGTCCTCAAAGGGCGTTTTTTGGGAATTTTGCCCCGGCAAGCCGACCCCCAAAACCCTTTTTTGGCCGCAACGGCCAAGTCTGCCGCGTAATATCGGTTATAATCCAGCCCCTCATTTTTGTGTCCCACCATCTTCACTTCCTTCTGTATAATTTCGGATTGTCCGGGCATGGGTTCTGAAACCATATTTTGCAGTGCAGACAACCTAATCGGTTCCTGAATCCCTTTCAGCAAGGGGTTGGAGAAGGAACGACGGCTTTTTTTACACTTTTGCCTGGGAAAACCAAGAACCTTTCTCCTCTCCAAAAGACTTACAGAAACCGTCGGGGCTTTTTTGCCTGACAAGAGGCGAGATACCGCTTATGAGACTGCTTTTCAGATATAAGCGTGCGATTATCTTGACTCCCGCCATCTTTTTCGTCATAATGCAGCAGGCAGCCGAGGTGGGAAACCGTTCAACCGAGGCCAGTCGGGAGTGTGTTCTGAACTGGGGTATGGGGGCGTAGTTCAGTTGGTTAGAACGCCGGCCTGTCACGCCGGAGGTCGCGAGTTCGAGTCTCGTCGTCCCCGCCAATAAGAGTTCACCAAAAACGGGGTAAGCCGAAACGGCTTACCCCTTATCCTTTCTGTGCCGGCCCTGGAAAACCTCCTTGTGTGGCAGGGGGAAGGCCATGGACCGGGATGGCCTTGATCCTCTGGTTAAAATATCCCACGCCTCCTCATAAAACCCAGCCCCAGCAACCCGGTGGCCAGGAGCCACACCGCCCCGGGAATGGGGGTCGGGGCCGGGTCAGGGTAAGTTATGGTAAAATCTTGAATATAGCCGCTATGAGTATGGTCTGTGCTGACTTCTTTGAGGGTGGCGGCAAACGTAAAAAGTTTGTTAAGGCTGTCATGTCCTGACCCATTCAAAGAAATAAGTTGATCATATATAATATAGTTGCCATTTAATGCAGGACGTTCTGAATTATAATCCTCAGATTTATACACCGCAGTGGTTGTTATAACCGCGTCCTGCGATATGATCGGTTTGTCAGTGATCAAATGTCCTGTGGTATCGTAATACCTAGACGCGGCAAACAAGGGCGTCCCCTTAGGATCAAGAGAATTCGGCTGCAAAGTTGTATAGGTTATCGTAACCTTCACCCAATAGTCATTTACTGGTGTGTAGGTTGTTGACGAGGGGTCACAGGAGAGATTAGGGATTTTCCAGTCCTGACCCGGGTCCGAACTGTTAGACCAAGCCCTGAAGGTAGTGCCAGCTGATCCCGGAGGATAATCTGGGCGTGATTCCGTCCACGTTAAATGCGTGCTATCCCCAAGATTTGCTAAAGAGTAGCTGACCGCCAACCCTGGCGCCGCCTGTGCCAGCAAAACCAGGCTGACGAGCGCCACCACCATCACCATCCATAGCTTCCTTGCCATGATCTTTCTCCTCTTCCTGAGGTCTTGCCTAAGGGTGCAATCATGGGAGTGCTCCCAGGGCTATAAGTGAAGCATGTGCAGGCGCCTTATGCTCTCCGGCGCCGCCTCGCCCACGCCAGGCCCAGCAGTCCGGTGCCCAGGAGCCACACCGCCCCGGGAATGGGCGTCGCCGCGGACTGTAGTTGAAGATCCGTGAAATACCCCTGATTGGCAATAACTACAACGTTAGGTATCCAGTGAGGAATGTAAGGATTAGAAGGATCAATGATATTATGACCGCGATCTTCTGTACGTGTAATTATCGGGATTAAGGTGCCGGTTAACGTAAATCCGGCATTATTATGTAAATAATCGGTCCCAACACCAGAAATACTGCCTGCTGTCAAACCGTTAGTCTTATTAAACGTGGCAGTGACAGTAACCTGAAAATCTGTGGAGGCGATTAAAGGTTGAAAATTGTTATTCTTATCCACGTCCCAGACAGCGAATCTTGTAGGAATAGTTGGATTGTTGGGGTCAATATTATAGATGTAATTATTAGATTGATAAAGAGTATTGAAAGTTATTGAAGCAGCCGTCGATGCATCATCCGTAGGTAACACTGCGGCGGTTTGATTGTTGAGAGTAGTTAAATACCAACCGGGAAAACTAAAGTTATAATAGATATTCGGATATCCAGCCTCAAACAAGTTGTTTGCACCATCAATATAACTGAATGTCCAGGTAAGGTTGTTGTTATCCCCCCCCAGCAGGGTGATGCTTGCCAACCCTGGCGCCGCCTGTGCCAGCAAAACCAGGCTGACGAGCGCCACCACCATCACCATCCATAGCTTCCTTAGCATGATCTTTCTCCTCTTCCTGAGGGGATTTTCCCCACATAAATGGTGTTTTTCCCTTATGTCATATCAGAGAAAACCTTATATTATATATGGGGAAAAGCATTAGCAAACCTTTGGCAGATTTGTCAAGGAGTTTTTTAATTTTTTTAATATAAATTTGAATAAAGTTAGATAAGCTATTGATTTAATTATGTAATAAATCTATTAACATATTCCGGCAAGGGGGCAGGCGGGCAGGCGGGGGGTGATAGAATCTCAGGTATATAGCACGTATTTAATCAGGGAAATACTTAGATGAAATTCCTTGCTTGCAAAGCGGGTGGCTCAGGGGGGAGAGCATCGGCCTTTGCCTTGGATATTCCTGAGGGGGACGGGCTGGGGCATGAAGTCGCCGCCCTCGATCTCCAGATTGCCGGTCAGGGCCCGAAGCATACAAATGGCGCGGCTGGCCTGCAACACCTGCACGTGCAGATCGATGCCGTTGCCGTCGATGCTGCAGGCCGGTTTACTGGTGGCAGAGAGGCAGGCTGCCTCCCTGATCAGATCCGGATCCAGCCGGAGCCGCGGCCCCACCGAGGCGGCGGGGTAAGCGGCGGCCGCGGCCTGCAACTCCTCGAAGCCCAGGCAGTAATCCCGGACGAAATCAGCACCGGCAAAGTTTCATACCGGTTGTGTGCAGCGGGACCCTCCGGGTGGTGGGGGTCCAAAAAGGCAATGCCTTGTTTGATCGGGTAAGAGGCCTGGCACCGGCTGCAGGTGAGCCGGCCCTCGATGATGTCCCCGCCCGTTGCCTCGGCAATGCTTTCCTGGAGGC
>Ga0078972_1001008_pt1 | contig 112534 bp, 147 predicted proteins | sample YelNatPaOPGAMG01_FD_67568 | JGI IMG/M metagenome (GOLD analysis project Ga0078972, IMG submission 67568) | Hot spring thermophilic microbial communities from Obsidian Pool, Yellowstone National Park, USA - OP-RAMG-01 (SPADES assembly) (version 2) | ecosystem: Environmental > Aquatic > Thermal... | reverse complement strand
CGTTTCTCCCTAATCTTCGGCATTCAATTAAGGTCGTTCCACTTCCAACAAATGTGTCTAAAACCCAATCCCCTTTTTTTGTATATCTTAGCATCATCTGACGCGGTATTTGAGGAATAAAATGACCCCAATACCAGTTAAGATGCGCGCCCGATGTATCTCTTTTATCTAATATCCAGAGACTATCTGTGATAATTTCGTCGTATTCTTTCCATCTTAGAAGATCTAGATCGTTTACCCTGCTTGTTTTAGCTTTTTCTTCTCTGCTACAGAGCACCAGCGATGCTTCTAAATTTTCGGGAGTTAATTGTTCAGCATTACCACTTCTCAATTGTAGCTAAAAGTTCTGGCGCTAAGAGAGACTTAATTCGAGTTACATTAGAGGGTAAAGGCCCTTGATTGTAAAGATTATCGTATAAGAAACAAGGAATTCCCATTGAAGCGATCTCACTGACGATTCTTCTATCATCATCTATAAAGAACGACATTTGAGGGAGAGTATGGCAGATATAGATATACTTTTGAGAGCGCTGAACAATATGGTCGTAAACTATTGAGTTTTTCTTAAGCCACAGAATCGTTTTGTTTAATAATGTGGGATACAAATCAAATGGTCGAGCTGTGATGATGAAAATCAATGCTTTCTTGCTGATTCTCCAAAGAAGCTCTCTCGCTCCCTCGTGAGGCTCTAGATGAAGTTTAGCCTCGCTCGACCGATATTGATCTTTAATACGAGCATAAAGGTCTGGAGGAACGATCTTTTTCGCTTCCCAGAGATTATCTACTTTATACCCAGAACGCTGAGAGAGAAAACTCAGCCACCCTTCATGATACTTTGCTAAAACACCGTCTAAGTCAATTCCTACACACCTATAAAGCTTTTTCTCTTTTTGATATTTCTTAACCCAATCTCGAAGAACAGATTCCATCGTCAGAATGATAGCATTGAACCGACAGCTCTCTCAGAGCAGACGATACTCTTTTCTGATTCTAGCTCTGATTGAAGCTCTAGGAACGTTTTCTTCTAGCGTCATTATTGCTGTTTCTAATAGCTTCGGCTGTGAAGCCGGGTATCTTCCTCCAAAAACAAAAAACAGATTTTCTCTTTCAACTAGAGAAGGGAGATCATCGATATCAATAGTCTGATATCTCGCGCCGGGAAGCACCTCTTTATCCTTAAAGAGAGGAGGAGCGTCCGGCAGATCAGAGATCAATTCTGCTTCTTTTGCCAGAAGCAAAGATCTCAACTTCCACTCCAGCTCGTTTGCGTTAACTGTAGGCTCAATATGAACACACTCAATCACAAACGTCGTTAAAGGCTGTTCTTCAAGCTTTAAAGAAGGATCAAATTCTTTATCTGCCAAGCTTGCTCTCTTTTGGACGAAAACTGTCCCAGCGGGACCCCAAGTATAAGCACCCACCCAGACTAGCCCTTTCTCATGAGTATGAACAAACTTTTTAGATTCCTCAGTCAGAATTTTAGCTGCCTCATGCATCGAGATCTCTTGAGAATCCTTCATCGGAACCCAATCTGTTGACGCTAGCTCTAAAGAAGACATCGCGCCTGTTGGAGATTGGACTATAACGCTCGCTAAAACCAAGCGTTTAGACTTATGCGCAGGCTCTGGAACGAACTCGGTCTTTAGAACTTTCCAGACCTCTCCGCCTGGCTTCTTGAATTTAATCGGAGAGTCTTGCAGAGATATTTGTACTCTCTTTTTTATTAACTTAATAGACATAAGCTAAATCTCCTTTTAAAGAATCATAAAGAACAGCTCTCTCCCTCACACTTCTGACCCTGTTCAATAAAAACTTGAGTCTCTTTAGATTTATCTCGATAAACAGTAATCCCTTTACAGCCTTTCTCCCAAGCAGAAAGAAAGATCTGTCTTACAGTTGAAACTGAAGCGTCGTAAGGAAGATTTACGGTCTTTGAAATTGACCCATCAAGATATTGCTGAAATCTCGCTTGGATCGCGAGATGAGCCTCGGGAGAAATCTCATGAGCTGTTCTGACATATTTAGAACTGTAGATTTTTCTTGACTCTAAAATTGAATGAGTTGAAAGCTGGCGAATAAAGACTCGAGAGAAGACTGGCTCAACTGAGGGAGAACAATCGGCAAGGATCGAAAGCGAACCAGTCGGAGCGATTATTCTTCTGTAAAACGACCTCGGAGCAAGCTGATTAGTTACTTCTACATAAGGCTTTGCTAGCTCGTCTATGAACTTTAGAGCGTCTTCAGAATCGTAGTAAATCCCAAGCTTGATCAGAGCATCAGCGAATCCCATCAAGCCTACTCCGATAGGATTAAACTCTTTTATTCTTTTCATAATCTGAGGAAGAGGAGCCCAAGTAACAGCGTTCATATTCAAAAGCGCTCGAGTAGCAAGTTCAAGATATCTAGAAAAAAGAGGGAAGTTAAAAGACCCAGTCTTCGTAACTAGCTTAGAAAGATTGATCGAGCCCAAACAACAAGCTCCATAGTCGAAAAGTGGGACTTCTCCGCAGTTCTTAACACAAATGCCAGTCGAGCTCTTGTCTGGATTATACCGAGTAACAACCATATAATTATGATTATCGTCTACTGTACAATTGTAGACATCTGCTTTCTCCGCATATTCAATTGAAACGACTTTATGGATCTTAGTATTAAAAGGCATCAAAGAGTCTCCAGCTTTTAGCTCTCTCAAAGCTCTATAAGTTCCATCTCGAAGCATGAATTGATGATCTGCAGTCGAAGTAATGCTACTCCCATCGTCTAGTATAACTTTATAGACATCGACGTTCTCTCGAGTTTTACGAAAATTCCTCGCCATTTTGACTACAACTTTTAGCTTGCCCTGTTTTCTAGCTTCATCGTCTTGACAAAAGACTGGGACGTCTTTTCCTTCTTCTGCTAGTTGCTTAATCGAGACTGCTTGACGCCCATCAGCGACAGCAATCAGCGTCTCTCCTACTACGCATGGATTCGTCCCGTCGATTATGACTTGAGGATAATATGGATTATCTTTATTTATTCTGTTGAAGAACAAAAGTCCGGGACACCCACAAGACCAAGCTGAAAAACAGATCAAGTCAAAAAGATCATTTGCTTTGATTATTCCGTACTTTTTAGAACCAAAAACCAGCTCAACTTCGCCCCCTTCTTTAACTTTCTTCATAAAATCGTCGTCGACTAGAACTGACAGATTAAAATTAGAGAGCTTTCCCGTGAGCTTTGATCGGACAAATTCAATAATCTCTGGGTGATCATATCTCAAAACTCCCATCAGAGCTCCTCTCCGGAATCCGCCCTGTTTAACTACTTCTGTCATCTGATCGAAGAGAGAAATAAACGAAATTGTTCCAGAAGCTTCACCTCCAGAAGATAATAGAGAGCCGGCAGGACGTAAGTTTGAAAAGTTAATTCCTACTCCACCCCCATAATGGAAGATCTGAGCTGTTGATGACAACGTATCAAAAATCGAAGTAATTGAATCTTCAATCGGAAGCTTAAAACAAGCTAGAAGCAGGCCTTTTTCTCCCGCATTTCTCAGACAGGGAGAATTAGGCAAGAAATATCCTTTATACATCGCATTAAAAAGAGCTTTCTCAAACTTCGAATCGCCAAGAGACAGCGCTGATGCTACTCGCCTGAAAACTCCTTTAGGAGATTCTTTAGGCCTGCAATAGCGTCGCTGTAAGAGATCTATTGCCTGCTTTGTCATTCTCACTCTCCTTTAGAACCAACTTCTGCGACGCGCTCAAGTGCTGCATAATTCCCGATCGACCTCACATGCTCTTCGAGAGTAGAAGGACTTGCGTACTCTTCTAACTCTTTACGAAAAACAGCTACCATAGGAGAAACCATAGACCCATAATCTATCCAAGAACAATAGAAATCTGCCCAAGCATTCAATTGCTCAAACCATAGAGCAGAGTCAGGTACAGAATCATCAAGCTCTCCAGTTTTCAGAGCTGCTTTTAACTCGACAAAAGGATATTTAGCGCCGATATAGAGCACCTGAGGCAAAAACTCTCTTGCATACTTTGTAATTAGAATTCTAATAAGTTCGTCCCAGTTAGAAGCTCCAAAAGCTTTCATGAGCCTTGAAGCAGCTTTAAGGAAAGCTTTCTTTTTATCTAATATTCCCAAGTCAGACTTCCTCTGCCAGATTCTAAAAGCTCTCCCAGGAGAAGCTGCTTCAGCGACGAGTTCTGATCCCGAAAATACACTCACTTGAGGTGTAATCCCTCTCAAGATTTTCCTCAGACGAAGAATTTCCAGAAGCATAACAATTTCGTCTTTTGAAAGATAATCTGTACTGACTTCTACTTTGAGAAAAGGATCTTCAATTCCACATAAAGTTTGATCAACATAAAGAGGCTTGAAAGGAGACTTTCTTCTTCTACTGAAGAGTAGTTCTTTTGGGTCATCAATCAAAAAATCCAGAGCAGCAGATCCTCGAGCAAAACCCTTGAGTTTATCTGAAACAACTTTCATCGAACCAACTAAAGCTAATCCCATAATGAAAACAGGAACTATTAAAATCCACAGAGCTGGAGAGCGAGCTTCAACAGCCTGAACGATCATACCCCCACCTAAAAGAGCAAGAACAGCTCCAGAAATATAAGCTAAGCGAGAAAAGAACTTCTCTCTTTCTAAGAGAGCTCGCTTCTCAAAGCTTCTTATCTTGAGAAGCTTCTTATAAAGATCTTTAAGACAATCAAGCTCGTGCTTCTGTCTATACTCAAAAATTGCCTTAAAGATCTTTTCTACTTTAGCTATTTTTGATTCAGAGATCATGAAGACCTCCTTAAATAATATATTCTAAAAGAAGATCGCCCAGACTCTGAGAGCATTTTTTATCTTTTTGAGCAATTCTTTTAAAGAACTTGCTGAGAGAATTGCTATCTTCGCGTCCTCCCTCTCTATAAATCTCTCTGGAGCATCCTCTAAAGGACAGACATCTTTAAACTGGCAGAAAGTCTTTCCGTTTCTAGAAAGAAATTCTAGACAGGGACTGTGCTGAGTGAAAGCAATCAGATTTCCACAAGTCGCTTTTCTAGAAAGATCTATCTGAATTCCCTCTTTTTCAAAAAAATCCGAGCCTTTAAATTGAAAACATCTTGTCTTATATCCGATACAGATTCGAGCCGTTTGAGCTCTTTTTCCCCCCATAACTGCAGAAGAAGCTTTTACTATTGCTCGGAGCTCTTTTCGCTCAAGAGCGCTACGAATCTGCTTTACAAAACTTTCTTCAAGAAAAGAATCCGTTGAAGTCTCTATGAGCTTTAAGTCTCTTGCAATTTCATTATCGATCTGTGAATATGAATCTTGTTTAGACATAATCAGCCTCTGAGAAAGGAAGGGGAAAGAGATAATGAAATACGGTGAATCTATCTTTATCATCAATCAATACAACGACGAACCCTATATCCGGTTGAAGTCTCCCATAGCTCTTTAAATAGATCTTTGAAGGTTCCATCGCCATCCAACAGGGAAGCTGCAAAATATGCAGCTCTTGCTGATGAAGATGAATGAATTTATGCTTGTGCCCTCTAACAATAAGATCAATCTTTGGGATCTTCTTCAAAGACTCTGAAACTTTGATAAAAACTCCCTCTCTGTCCAAAACAGAAGCCGGATAAAAAGACGCTCCTCCCTCTCCATGAGCAAGATTAAGCGTTCTATTTGTGCCTTTAAGCTTTACATTAGCATAACACCCTAAATACTTCCCGCCTACTGAATCCGCAACAGCTTCTGCTGTTTCATAATCTAGAGACGAGTGGTATCTAGTCCCTTCAATCAGATAGAAATCTCTCTTACCTTTGATCTGCCTGAGTAAAAAAGAAGCTGCTCGAACCTGCTGATTTAAGTCTGGAGTAACAAGAAGCTTGCCATACGCATTGCGATTCGTTCCGTGTATAACATCTCCCAGATGAAAAACTGTATCTACTTGATTTTCATCTAAGATCAATCTCGCTTTTGCCCAGTAAGACAACAGAGCTTTTTGGATAGGAGAAAGCTCCCACCCAAAGCCTTCTGGCCAGAGAGCATAGAGCGATCCCACATGCGTGTCACTGAAGAATGCAATTGATCTTTTGTAAATCTTTGTGATTTTCATGAACTTTATAGTGTCCACCTTTTTCTCAAAGATTTTAGAAGCTCTAAATCTAGAGCGAGATCAACTCTCTGTCCCGAAACTCCTAATTTGTATGCTTTCGATACTATTGAAGTGTATGATCTTGTCTCTTTAAAAACCGCTAAAAGCTCTTTTCTAGTTAGAAACCCTTCTAAATATCTGGGATAGACTTCTTTCAGAACTTCTATTTCTTCTTTTGACCAAGGGAGTCTCTTTTTTGAGAAACGAAAGATTTCAGTCTCCTTCATTCTCGAATCCCTTATCTAAGATTTCTTTTACCTGTTTAAAAAGTAGATCTTCTTCGGCAGAGTCTGGAGCATTCGAATTTTCTTTCAGTCTGCGATATATTTTATCTTCTTCTAGCTCTCTGATGCCATAAAGAGCTTTGATCAAAGTCTTCAAATCTTCTACGAATCCAACCAGCTTCATCAAAGCTATAAAACTGAATATAGCAAAAGCTGAAACAAAAATTAAGATTGCTTCCATCTAACCCTCCTTTCTCAGAGCTCCAGAAAATCTCTAAAAGAACTCAAAGTTCTCTTAAGAAAGAGACTTCTTAAGACACGAAGAGCTCTGCGCTCAAGCTTTTGAATCTGCTCTTTAAAAACGCCAGTTAAAAGCTCGAGTTGCTTCAAAGTGCGAGGAGCAGAGCCATTTAAACCCCATCTGAGTTCTAAGAGCTTTCTTTCTTTTTTAGAAAGAAACAAAAATACCGGCTCTAAAAGATCTTTTGCGAATGAGGGTGCTTTCCAAGCTTCTATTACGCTTTCTTCGTCTAGCTCCTCTGAAGAAAAATGCCAGAAGCTTCGTAAGAGCTGCGACTTTGGAATCTTCAAAAGATCTGATAGCTCATCTGGATCTAGAACACGCTGTAGAGTAGCTTCTAATTCTCGTTTCTTTCTCTTTATAACTGACTGAGAAACAAACTCTCTGTAAGTAAGAGAAATAGGGAGCGACTTTCTGATCTCCTCTCTCATCTCTTGTGTAATCCAGAAAGATGCGTAAGTTTTGAAAGCTCCACTCTTTGAAGGATCAAACCTATCCAGCGCTCTGACCAGTCCTCTATTTCCTGCGCTTAAGAGAGTCTCGAAATCTTCTAAAGAAGAAAATCGCTTTGCTAAAGAGAAAACTAAACCCTGATGCTCTCTGACAAACTCTTCTCTCACTCTCAAGACTCCTTCTACTGAATACTTAAGAGCAGCAACTGAAGAAGCTTTTTCCAGCAGATCTCCCCAGTCTTTAAACTCGGTGATCTGCTGCTGAAACTGGAGATAAGCTTGCTTCAGCTGCTCGCAGAGTTCTTTTTCTCTCTGATTTGTCATCTTTCTCTCCGATTTGTCATTGACTCAATATTCTAATCACACTCTCCCCTCTCTCTGGGAGCTCGGTCGAGCGAAATTGTTGACGAGAGGCTCTTATCTAGACTGGGAAGAGAGAAGAGAGAAGAGGAGAGAAACATTAAAGAAGAGAGAAGATGAGAGAAGAGAGTACTGATACTTAGACATGACATGGGTACTTAGTAAGCCCTGAGAATATTAGTAAGCCCTTAGATGCTTAGACATGCTGTAGATACTTAGTAAGCACTTAGATGCTTAGACATGACATGGGTACTTAGTCGGCACTTAGAGTATTAGTCAACCCTTAGAATATTAGTCAGCACTTAGATACTTAGACATGCTGTAGATACTTAGTCAGCTCTTAGATACTTAGTAAGCACTTAAGTACTTAGTAAGCACTTAGACATGAAGCTTACACTTAAGTACTTAGTAAGCTCTTAGACATAAGTATATTGTTATGTTATCATGTTAAGTAACATAAGAGTAAGCAGCAGCAGCAACAGTCTCACTCGCTCTCGCTCTCAGCTCTCTCACTGCTTTCTTCTTCTGTCTCTCCTCTTCTTTCTCTCTCCCGAGCAAGCTCAAGATCACTCTCGTTCACTTGAAACTCACACTCGTCTCCTCTTTCTATTAGAAGCTCTCTTGCTTTCTTTCGGAGAGAATCTAACTGTGCTCTAGCTTTAGCATCGTCTTCTTTTTCCCAGAAAACTTCATCTGGACAAACAAGAAAGCAAGGGTAGGGTATAATGCTTCTTATAAAGATCAAACACCCTGGAGTCTCATTAAATCGAAGAACATCAAAGGGACAGCTCTCACAAGCCCATTTTGAGAAATGCTCCTTACACAAAGGGCATTCTACTTCGATCGAATAGCCCTGCCCATCATCGGTTTCTTTCGCCAGAGAAGGATCAAATCTCTTCTTCAGAACTTCTAGAATTTTTTTAGAAAACTTTATTGTTCTTTTTTGATCGTCAGCCATAGTTACTCTTTCCTCTCATTTTTAAGACAGCTTGCTTGACGAGCTAGCTCTTCTAAGATCTTAGCTTTTTCAGGAACAAAAGTAGGGTAGAGCTCTCTCATTCTTCTCAAAACTTCTTTTTCTTCAATATGCTTTATCACAGAGCTCGGCAATTTCTTTTCTCTAAATGCTTCATAAGGATCTTTAGCTTCCTCAATTGTTAAGATCGAAAGCTTAAGAGCAGGATTTAACTTTTTTAAGACTCTGTAATTCAACACACTAGAATAATAGCCAGAGAAGTCAGAGTCCAGAAGAAGATCTAATTGATTCAGTCTTAAAAGAAGCGCAAACTGCAGAGTCGAGAGTCTAGCGCTAGAAGCAGTAATTGCAGTAAAGCCCAAGCTTCTCAGAGCTATTGCATCGAATATTCCCTCTACTAAAATAGCTTTCTTTTCTTTTAAAGCTTGATCTATCCCCCAGAAAGTATACCAGGGAACTGAGTGGGCGTATTTGAATAAGGGAGTCTCTTCATGTACAATTTTCCAGATAAAAGAAATTAAATAGTCCTCCCAGAATACTGGAAATCCATAAGCTTCAAAAGGACGAGAAGAACCTCTAATAAACCAGAAAGCCGGATGAGGGACTAGTCCTAACTCATCAGCTTCTAAATAATCAGAATACATCTTAGAGGCATCGACGACGACATAGTTTCTGATTTCTTCGATCGAAATCCGTGTCGACGCCTCTTTTAACAGACTTCCCTTCAGCTTAGCATTTGAGAGCCTTTCTTTAAATCTTTGAAAAGAAGAAAAAGAAGGGCTTGTAAGCTTCGGACAATCTAAAGCTCCCGGAAAGCAGGGTATAAGTATTTCAGAGTGTTTGTTCGGGAACAGAGCCTCAAGCTTCTTATTTTCTTTTACTTTAATTTGAAAAATCTTACTGAGAAACTCAGCTGAGCCGTAGCGAGCTTCTATTTCTGCTTGAGAGAAAAAGTTCGGGATGAAGGGGTCTAGATAGCTAGACATCGGTCAAAACGCACTCCTGAGGAGATTTGTCTTCCCGGAATCTAATTAAATGTGGGTGTCTTATTGCTCCAGTGGGATATCTGAAATATCCTTTAACTTCAGCTACTTTGAAAAGAAAACTATTTGCTTCAGAAGGATCAACAGCTACACCCAGAGAGCCAGCTTCTTTATAGTTCTTCCTGAACTTATCCCAGTATCCATAGAACAGCATCAGCTTTCCCTCTTCTGCAGCTTTAGTACCAAGCTTGAGCTTAGCTGAAGTTATTACTACGTCAAAAGTTTCTTCTTTTTTGAGCTTGAGCCAGGAAGAAGAACGAGACTCTTCATAAGAGCTTCGAATATCTTTAAGAACAACTCCCTCTCCCCCTTTAGAGACTACTTCTTGATAGAACTGTTCTTTGTCTTTTCTTCTTGTTGATAAAACGATTCTGCTATTTTCTCGAAAGAACTCATGCCACACAGTTGCTAAAATAAGTCTTCGGAAAGCATAAGGGAGTATTTTAAGATCAATTTCTCCAATTTCTAAAATATCAAAGATCGCATAGTTTAAATCTTGTTCTTGAGTTGCTAAAAGATGAACGACATCTGTAGAAGTTGCTCCCTCTCTATAAACTTCGCCGTCTAAGATAATATCAAAAGGAAGTTGAACAGACTCTAGCCACCAGAGCTTCTTCTGATTTCCTCTTCTAGAGAGAGGAGAGACTTTTTTGTTCTTATATTGAAACATCAGTCTCTCGCCGTCATATTTTTCCTCTGCAACCCAGAGAGGAGAATTCATTACTTCTTTATACAAAAAAGAATCTTTCTCAAGCACTGCAGCCAACATCATAATTCAGCTTCCTTATTTTGCCGCTCTAATCTATTTTCTATCATCACCGTCAGCTCAGAGAGCTTCTTTCTGCAGCAGGGACGATAGACGCCTGCTTGGCTATGTTAATCGCGCCCACGACATCGGCGTGATTCGTGTAGCCACAGTTCAAACATTTGAAGCGGTCAAGCTTGCGGTTTTGTGGATGTTTGACCTGGCAGATAGGGCACGTCTGAGATGTATAAGCTGAGTGAACACTCAAGAATTGCACGGCTTCTTCTTGAGCGCTCCATTCATAACATATTTTACTCATTCTCTCCAGTCTTTTTGCTTTTTGATTCTCGCTTTACAAGCTCTCATAGTTTTCTCTTTCTTTCGATTTCTTCGATTGGAACGAAACGCAAGCCATCAGCTGGAAAAGTAAGAGTAGTCTTGCTTCCACAGTTCTCACATTTAAATGTAACTGATTCAAAATCTGGATTCCCTCCTCCACTAAAGGGAAACATTGAAGCGCCACAGTAGAGGCATTTGATCTTGATTACTTTATTGATAAGATTGTAAAGAATGTTGATGTTACTCCGAAAGGCTCTTTTTAACTTCTTAAGCCTCTCGATTGCTCGTTCCCGATAGTCTTCAGGGGCATCAATATCAAACTCCTCGGAAGTGATAAGACTCCCGAGATCAACATGGAGCTCGTCGAGAGTTTTTTTACTGACGAGCTTTTCTTTTAAGACCGATCTTAATTTCATTGTTAACTCCTTTAGTTTAATTCAAAAATAACTTATTAAAGTAATGCCTCTCCTATTTTTCGTTCTATCTCTTTTTATTTCCAAATCTTCGACTAGCACTCCTTTAATATCTTTCTAAACATCCTACACTCGCTTAGCTGCTAAGCTTTTCAGCGATTTTTTAAGCCAAATCGCTGCAATCAGCAACAGAAAGCAAAGAGCAACTGCTTTTAGCATACACCAGAGTCCCTTAAAAATGTACTTAAGCATTGTCATAAGCCCTCCTTAAGCTCTCTCCCAAGCTCTCCCGACGTGCCAGCCGACTAAGACGCTCCCTGCAGCTAAAAGAATTGCTCCAAATATCAATCTGGGAGCTGGCCAGAAGCACGTTGTTTGGAGTTCTAGAGCGACTCGCATAGCATCGCTCACTCCGAGATGCAGATAGACTGCACCTACAAAGAGGAGAACTAATCCTATAATAATTCCCTTCATGATTGCCTCTCTTTCTGATAACGATTTAATTTCAATTCTTTGATTCTTGCTTTCAATTCAGAATTCTCTTTGCTGAGCTCGAGTATAACATTTATCTTCTCTTGGATCTTTTCTTCACACAGTTTTTGGCATTCTAACATCCCATCTTTTCTTCCTCTCTCGTAATTTCTCCACGCAAAGATTGCTATAACAAACATCCCAAGAAAAACACCCGACAAAAACCACATAATTTGCCTCCTTTCTTATTCTATTCTAAAACTCTGCCCTCTCCGAGAGATCTTAAAATAGAGAGAGCTCCTCTATGAGACATCCTTCTGCAATACTTTCGAAACTCCTCGATCCAGAAAGCGAGAGGGTGTTTCGTTCTCTCGTCCCTCCAGCTTGGTGGGAAGGAGTCTTAGAAGTTACTTGGATAACTAACAAGCAAACTTATCGTGAGATGTATGGATGTACTCAGGAGTTAGAGCTAGAATCTGGACAGAAGTACAGCTTGATTGTTCTTAATCTAGATCTAATCCGAGCAAGAGCAAAAGAACTTGCTTCCCAAGAAATAGGCTTCAGCTATAAAGATGCTTTAGAGACTCTCAAAGCAACTACTCTTTTCCACGAGCTAGCTCATCATGCTGGGAGTAAGTTCTTTGGCTTGAAATTTGAACAAGAACCAAAAGAAGAAGTAGAAGTCAACTTTTTTCGAGCATTTGTATTCCGTCGTTTTCCTCATTTAAGAGGGAAGAGAGTCCCTCTAGTTTAGTCTTTTCTATCACTGCTCGGCTTTTGTTTCTTTATAGCATTTCGGACAGAGATAAGCGTGAAAGTGATCTGAGAAATAATAAGTAGGAGCACGACAGAACAGACAGTAACCAGTCTCTGAAGTATCTAAGATCACTTTTTCATCTACTTTATGCAAGCTCTCGTCTAAGATTTCCACTACTGCTTTTACATTATAAAAAACAAGATCGATTTCCAGCTCGTCTGCGACTTTCTCTAGAGCATCTTCAAATGCCTTCTTTAAACGAATTACAAATATTTCATCGAGCTCTAGCTCTTTCTCTAGCTCTTTCATAGTTCTTCTCCTCTTTCTATGAAAACGCCACTTTCACAAATTCTTCTTTCTATGAAAATGTTGATCATCAGCTCCCCAGAGGAAGAAAGGAGAAGACCTCTAGGGAGCTGCTAGTCTAGCTTCTTAAACTAAAATTTAACGAATGGCGCATCCTTCAGAAATTCTTTCTCAGATACTTGATCCTGAAAGTGCGAGAGTATGTCGCAGCCTCATACCTGCAACTTGGTGGGAGGGTGTAGGTCGTGTGTTCTTAACAAACGAAATGCCAGAAGGTCATGAGAAATCTCTTGGAGTCGCTTATGTAAATGTGCCTCAGGGAGAAATCCGGCGATCATATATCTTCCTTCATAAAGAAGCAATTGAAAAAGGAGCAAAGCTCTTAGCTGCTCCCGAGCTGGGATTTTCTTATGAAGATGCATTGGAAGCTACTAAAGCAACAGTTCTCTTTCATGAACTGGGTCATCATGCTGCAGAAAACCTCTTTGGAGTCGAGAGAGAATACGAATTAGCCGAAGAAGAGATTCTCTTCTTTCGTAACTTCATTGCTAGACGCTTCCCTCACTTAAAAGAGAAGAAAGTTAAGTCACTCGTAGACGTTGCTCCACTACCCGAGCAAAAACCAAAGCAGCTGTACTCTCCTCCCCGAGACTGATTCGCTTCTGATCTTCTGCCAGAATCTTCTTTAAGTCATCGTTTCTCTCCTACTCTGCTCTTCTTCTTAAAGCTTGCATTTTAAGAAAGAAGAAGAGCGTTGAAGAGAGCGTCGGGTGCTCTTCTGCTAATGCTTCTAAAGCTTCTTCTGGGGAGTACCCTAACTCTTCATATTCTAAAAGCCTATCTTCGAGCATATCATTCATAGCTCTCTCTCCTCCTTTCTTATAAAGCAGAGAGCTTTTTGACTACTCTCTTGAGCTTCTGACAAAAACTTTACCAGCTCTTTAACATCTTCTTTTCTTAGAAAGAAATGGTCTCCCCAGTCAGTTCCAGTTCTTAAGATATGCCAAGCAACTCTGATTCTTTCTAAGAAAGAAGAAAAGACTGGCGATCTGTCAAAGATAGCAAACTCAAACAGATTTATCTCTAGATCTTTAGCAACTCTTAATGCGTGATAACAACAATCGCAAGTAAAATATTTTTCTACTTCTTTTCTTTCTTTCATTGCGAGCTCTTTTTTATTATAAACAAAACTCCGAGCTCTCTGAGAGAGAGAGAGCGCTCTAGAGCCTCTCGGGGGGAGAGGAGAGAGCTCTAGAAACCGTTTCTCCGATTTTCTGCATTTAGCCCTAGATAAACCCTTATCTCCCCCGAGAAATCCCTATGAGGTCGATTTTCGTTCGAAAAAGTGATTGTTTTCTAAGGAGATTTATGTTCAATTTTTAAACACAGAAGAGAAAATCCCCCTTTTATTGCAGATTTTCGGATTCTCTTAAATCGGGGAATTTTCGGTTTTTGAGGCTTCTTCGAGCTCTCGTTCTAAGACTTTGCGTAAGAGTGATTTCTTTTTAGATTCGATTGTTCTCGTGGGCTTATGAGGAGTTCTGATTTTTATTTTAGGTTTTATTCTTATCGTCCCTGGGAGCTCTGGCCAATACATCTTGCCAAAAACTCTCCGGGGTTCATAAAGTTTCTTACGCATAAGACCTCCTGTTCTCTATACTAAACTTTCAAAAATCTCCAACACTAGAGCGGAATCGTCTATGAATAGAAGCTCTAAAATGTTTGGGTTATTGTCTGTGGCGAGTCGCACAAACTTCTTGAGTTCGAAGATCGTCCTGTCAGGATTTTTGCTCTCATACTGCTCTATACTTTTGAAGGGAGAGAAGTAATACTCTCTTGGAGGGATCAGTATCCCTCGGTAGTCTTTATCTGAATCTGGAGTATTTAAGCCATACGCATGAGAGCCTGACAGAACTTCATAAATAATCCAACTTTCATCAAGCACTATGAACTCCTTCCCTTTTCTTCTTTCTTTCTTTCTTTAAGAGCTTTAAGTGCTTCTTTTATTTCTGAAATACGACTTTTTTCTGTGTGATATATGATTCTAGCTGTCTCACCAGCTTTATTTATTACTCTTGCTCGATCATATACGTGAACTAACGCAGAGGGATAAACAGTAACTACTGACTCGTCACAAGCTATAATAGTTGAGTCTTCAAAAGCGAGAATTTCTGCATAACTAACTTGACCCGGCTCGCCCTTCGCTATAACTTTTGAGTGTCCTTTAGCCTCGACAAACGGATAGCCTCTAGCGAAGACTTTCGCGTAGTTGTGAGCACTAACCCATGCTCTCTCATAAGCTGCAACTTCTGAGTGATCAAACGCGTAGACTGAAGCATCGCCAGAAGCTTCAGCTCTTGAATAATCTTTAAGAGTGACTCTAGCATGCCCATAAGCTATAACTGTAGAGTGATCTTTAGCAGTAACTTTTGCTTCGTCAGACGCTACAATTATTGAATGGCCTTTAACAGTGACTTGAGCGCTCTCAGAAGCTCTTACTTTCTCATTTAAGAATGTATGAACTCCAGCTTTTATGAGAAGGTAGCCTTCGTTATCTCTAGGGAGTTGACTTTCAGAGCGTTTCTGAGCTACTGCTCTCTCTTGCTCTTGAGAGTGTCGTATGATCTTAGCTCTCCCACCAGTCTTATCAATCACTCTGGCTGAATCATAAGCAGAGACTGTTACGCCTCCAGAATAAACAATGACCGTTGCAGCTCTCCTTGCGGTAATTTTAGACTGATCATATGCGTGAACTATCGAGCCATCAGCAGCGTCAACTACGGAGTTGCCTCTAGCATAGACTTCTGACTGCTTAGAAGCTAAGACTGACGCTGAATCATAAGCTAAGACTTTCGACGCAAGAGCAGTGATTTCTGAAGTTCCGTAAGCTTTTACTTTATCTTCTAGAGCTAAGAACAACGCATCTTTCATAACAGCGAAACCCTCGCTGTCTCGAAGTTTAACGCCGTGACGCTCGATGTAATTGTATACCCGAGTGCTAGTAGCGGGTTTTCTGCTAGCTTTGACTAAATGCATCTCTACGCTCTAAAGAAGGAAACTGACTCTCAAATTTCTGATTAGTTTAACTAGATCAAGCATCGGAGAGTACTTACGCGGAATAATAGCCATCTGGGCTTTCTCCAGATCAGATTTTGCTTGATTATACCACTGAGCACGCTGTGATGGAGAGCTGTCAGAGAGAAACCCTGCGATGAGCTGCTGAGCTTGAGCGCTCGTTATTAAGCCAGTGATGACTAAGTTCACTGACAGATCAGGCTCTGGGAGAAGCGAGAGATCTACCCAGTAAGTATCTCCCTGAATGACTGAGAGCCTCAGAGGAAAATCACCGAAAAGCCTGACACCTTTAAGTACTCGAATAAGATCATCTTGCAGAGAGAGCTTGCTTTTAGTTGCTTTTGCAGCTCTGTAAAATTCTCTGATCGCAAGAAAGAGCGCTCTCTTTTTAGAATCTAGAGGTAATAAGCTCTCGAGCGCCGCTAGAGGATTTTTTTCCGCGAAAGAACTTTTTACTAAAAACTGCAGAAACTCTTCATCTTCTGCGACAATATGATCTTTCTCTCTAAAACGTTGTAAAATCTCTGAATTGATCTCTTTTCTTGGAAATGAAACTTCAACAGTCATAGCCAGTCGTCCTCTCTCAGCTCTATTTTATAATCTCAAAGGCTGTCTCTATTACCTGACTACCTACTTCGCCTCACACCTAAAATATCCAAAAAATTCGTGCATTACTGCTTCAGCAAAAGTAATATACTGCTTCCAAATTCTGGGATCATCTTCCAGCCCTCTTCTTGAGCCTTCCCACATAAAAGTGTTCCATAAAGAACCACCTCTATAATCCCTCTCAATCCCAAATATCTCCTTCTACCTCAATCATTTTTGTCTCTCCTTAATTTTTCCTCCACAAACCACACTATCTCATTTCTTTCTCGTCTGCTTAACCCACTTTTCTTAATCTTTATCTTTTCATACTCCTTTAATATCTCTTCTTCAGATAGTTTCTCAATAACCGATGAACCCTTACTTCTTACAGCATCTGCTAATAAAAGTGAAAACAACCCCTTAATCAGTCCTATATCTTTTGACATCTCTTACCTTCCTCTTTTCTTTTCTAATAGAAACATCAACAATTCGCCCACAACGAAAACCACCTCCGGCTCCACATATTCTATCGCTTTCTTAATTTCATTTATCTCGACATAAAAGTCACAGCCGTTAATTTTTATGTTTGCAGTAGTCATTTTTGACTCCTATTACTCGGCTCTAACAGGAATCGAACCTGTTAGAGCCGCTTAACCTTAACAAAACTCTTCTTCAAGAAACTCTTCTTCTATGACGTCCAGAAACATTTGATCAAACTTCTTTCTAGACCAAGACTCGCCAGCTGATGTTACTAGCTTCTTTATTCCTCTGAGCTTTTGCTTGGCATCTCTTCTGTTTTTTGCGTGCCAGATAAACCCGCTAGCTCCGTCGATCCCTGTATGTTTTCGTGCTCTCGACTTATCAAAACCCAGCTCTCTATCGACAGGGCTAAAAGAAATCTCGTGAAGAGCGCGCTTTTGTTTGCACTTTGGACAAACAAAGAATGAGCCCTCTTCTTGAGTTTGGCACTTACAGTCCCAGCACCAAACTCCTGCTGCGTATCGTTTCCCTATGTGCTGCCAAGCTCTGTTTTTTAAATAATAAAAATTCAGCCCCATCAGTGATTTGCTTTCTTAAATGTTCTCAGAGTCTCTCTTACATTCTCAGTAAAGGGAAATGGCTCTGGAGCTTTAGAGGGCTTAGAGCTTTCGAGCTTTTTAAGAACTTTTTCTGCTGCCCTTTCGATCGTCTTTTCATCTTGCTTTACTATCAGAGCAACGACGCCAGTATGATCTTTAAGAGCTACTCCCTGTGACGTCTTATCTTCTATGATAAGACAGTCACCCTTTCTTATGTAAGAAGTTCCGTTTTGGAACTTACTTACAATAACGTCCGGACATTTTGCACGGACTTTTTCACTTATTGTATCAAACAGATCGTTCATTGATTACCTCCTCTTTTTTCTTATTCTAATCCTGGCTCTCCGCTCTCAGAGAGAGCATCGTTAGCTCGCCGTCATAGCATATTTAAGAGTCTGAAGCGTCTTTAATCTCTTCCCAAGCGAGATCAACAGGGATAATAATATCAGCGACTTTTCTGACTCTTTCTTCAGAAATAATAGCATCATAGGCTCTTCATTTAAGAATTCTACAAAAAGATCATTATAGAGCTTCATTCCCCCTCGCGGGCTTGGCTAGCTCGACGCTCTTGAGAGAGCCGATTAGCGAAGAGAAGATCGTTAGTTCTTTCTGTGCAAAAGAGAAGTTGAGATTTCTTCTACTCAAGCTAAAGTCAGTATAGTTAACTTTCTTAAACTCAGAAGGCAGAAGAGCAAAAACAAGAGAAGCGTCGCAGAGCTCTTCTTGATCTTTTAATTTAACAACTGCTTTTGCTGCAGCTAGCACTCTGCTTGTATCAGTAAAAAGCCAGTTCCCTAAGAGAGAGACCAGATCTTCATCGTCGCCTTCTTTTGCGGTAAAAGAAACTTTTATAGATTGAGTCTTATGTTGGATTTCAACTAAAGCAGCAAGATTAGCTAGCTCGAAAGATACTCCCAGAGAGTACCGAGAAATCTGGGTACTATAGGAAATCTTATTTGCTTCAAGGATGTCTAAAAGAGGCTGAAGTCTCGCTTTAGAAGCTTCAATAGTGTTCTTAGCTTCTTCACCTGCTTGAGAGAGAGTAGGCAAGAGCTTTTCTATAGCGGTGAGTGCTTTTCCTTCTGCGCGGTCTGGAAATCTGATGCTTGACTTGAATATGCGGCATTTTTTGCCATCAAAGAAAGAAGAAGAGACTTCATAAAATACCGTCTCTGGATAAGCTGAGGGATATGACGTTTCCCAACTAGTAACAGAGAGCCAATCGCTTGGTTCGCTCTCTAGCGAGAGCTTCAGACGAACTCTTTTTGCTTCAACGCCCTCCAAAACGAAGCAAGGGTGCTCTTTTACAAAATTTGATAAAAGAGAGATTATGTTTTTCATCTATAACCTCCTGCTCTCGAGCTCTCTTAGCTCATAAGAAAGTGATAACTTTTAGCTGATCAATTTTTTCTAATAACGAAGGCTGAAAGTCTAAGTAAAATCTAGCTTCTCGCCAGCTTTCGAAAAGCTTTTCAACGTTTGGAGAGAAAGTGCTCAAGACCGTTGCTATTTCAGGGATCTCTCTAAAGAGCTCCATGCAAGGCTCAAGTAGAGAGCTTGGATGAACTTCTATTTCTAGCTTCGGTTGGTGGCTATAACCGAAATAAAGATTGACAGCAATTCGGCTATCTTGAGGTCCTTTAATGGAGATAGTTAAAGCCCGCTTACGAACACTATATAAGAGATCGTGGAGACGACTGGTCAGACTGCTGAGTTGAAGAGAAGAAGCGTTGAATTTGCTAGCTCCTAAGAAAGCTTTAATCGCTTGGGCTCGAGAGCGAATGTTGTCTCTTTTCTCTTTCTCTGCAGGACTATCTGACGTCACAGGAGTCAACAAAGCTTCTCCCAGACCCAAAAAGCTTTCGAGATTCGAACGGAGCAGCGAAGTAAAACGTTGATCTGTAAGAGCGTTTGCAGTATCGGTCTCTTCTGAGTAACAGCGATAGCCTACGAAGCTTGCGAGAGTAGAAAAGAACTCAGTTTCTGACTCAAGCTCTTTATAAGTAGGGAAAACATCTATCTTCCCATCTAGAATTCGGACAATACACTTCTGAGCGAGAGGCGCTTTAGAATAGTAAGATATCACGTCTGCTACGCTATGAAAAGCTCTAAGAAGTGCTCTTGCAGGATAGAAACTTTTTGATTTATCAGCTTCTATAACAATAGGAACTCTCAAAGGCTTAGATCGACTGAAGCGATTGACGAGCTTCAGAACTGTTTTTTCTATGTTTTCTTCTTTAACTAGAGTTGAAACAACGCCCTCTGAGGCTTTGAAATAATGAGAAGCGCCGCAGAGCTCTTCGACGATTAGGGTGTTATCTTTTAAGAAGAAAACACCCCGTTTAGTTTCCCCGACCACGACGTCAGGGATTTTTTCTTTCAAAGAAGCTATTACTTTTTCAATCATTGTCACCTCCTATTATAATCAAACGCTGCGCTCTCTCCCTCGCTCTCTCTCAAAAAGCTCATTTTTGGCGTTTCTTCAGCCAGTCAGAAATCCTGAATAAAACTGGCCGTATTTGCAAAATTTGGGGGATTTTAGGGGGGTTTCTCAGGAGAGGTAAGGGTTTATCTAGGGCTAACTGCACATAACGCAGAGTAGCAAGATCTGCTCTAGCCTCTCTAAGAGCGCTGGCTTATAATCAAGTATGATCGTTGGGCTTTCTTCTTGTGAGAAGAAAGCATCGGATACTAAGTACTCGGGAAAGATCTTCAGAAAAGCATAAAAGAGATCTAAGTCTGAGCTCCCGCCCCAGAGAGGAGCGCAGTGGACTTTTAGTGTCATCTTGACTGGATAAGAGTTGTCCAGAACTAAAGTTGCTATTAAGCCCGTTGATCTTCTGTTGCTAGAAAAGAAATTGCAGCTAGCTAGAGAAGACCTATGAGAGAAAATATCGTACAAGCTTGATACATACAGATCAGTTCTTGGAGAGTTGAGCTTGAGGATAGTGTTTATGAATTCTTCTAGGGCTTGAATTTTCTTACAAACAGGACTTTCAAGAGATTTAAACTCCTCAGCAAGAGAGGAGATCATCTTCAGAGTTGCTTCTATTCTATCTGAAAAATATCGATCTTTAAAAAAGACAGTAGAGTCTCCCTCTTCATATGCTTCGGGAGAAGAAAGATCTTCAATCCTGAAAAGTTTTTCGAGAGGCAGAAAAGAGTCTTTGAGCACAGGGAGAGCAATTACTTTCCCTTTTGAGACTCTGATGATGATCTTTTCGACGGAGTGAAGATTCGGGTGCTTCTCTGCTGTTTCTAGAATCCTGCTGTATACTGTGAGTAAAGACTCTGGAGGAAAGAAGCTGTTCGCATCTGCTTCTAAGACAATTGGAGGGCGAACAGAGCAAGATTTTTCTAAGATGTCTTTAAGGTCTTTAGAAGAGACTATTAAGCCAGAGACGAGTAACTTGTCTTTGTTTGTTACAACTAGTTTGTCGCCTCTCAAGAAGAAATATTCTTTCCCAACTCTCCCAGTCTGTAAGTCGGGAAAAGTTTCTCTCAGCTCGGCAATTATGTTTTCCATACTAAAGCAAAATTATACTCTCTGAGAGAGCGCTCTCAGAGAGAGCTTGGATTATTATTCTGAGATTAGACGAGTGCAGTCGCTCTTAAATTTCTAATCAGTTTAACAAGATCAAGCGTTGAGAAGTATCTCCGAGAGACGATAGCCATCCTATCTCTCTCTAGATCTTGTTTTGCTGTGTTATGCCAAGATTGCTGTTGCGCTTGAGAGTAGTCAAACAGAAATGTTTTTAGGAGAGATTTAAGTAGGTTGGGTTTTATTGATCCTGAGATGATCAAGTTGACCGTGAGAGAGCGCAGGAAGGGGAGAAGAGCGAGATCTGCCCAGTAAGTATCTCCTTCAATGACTGTGATCTTTAAAGGGAAGCCTTCAGGTCTAGCGCCCTTAAGAAGTGAAATAAGATCCTGTCTCAGCGAGAGCTGGCTTTTGGTAGCTTTTGCAGCTCTGTAAAATTCTCTAAATGCAAGAAACAGCTCCTTTTTTGAGGATCTAAGGGTAAGAGTTTCTCAAGTGAGTTTACTGGGTTCTTTTCAAAAGAGTTTGTTACTAAAAATTCTAGAAAATCTTTATCTCGTGCTACTAAGCTATCTTTCTCTTTAAGAGAGAGTAAAGTTGCTGTGTCTATTTCTTTCTCTGCAAATGGAATTTCAATTTTCATAGCTAGTCTCCTCTCTCATTTTTGATTTTAAAATTTAGAAGACTCTCTTCTTCTATAAGAGAAGAGCGAGACGCGCAGTGTTTAGAAGCTCCTGTATTTCATCTTTAGTGACTTCATAGAGAGGGCGATTATTGAGGCGTTTTCCCAGACTTTTTCCGATTTCTTTATCAAGCTCGCAGCCGAGTCTATAGCGAGCTTCTACTCTGAGTAGAGTCTTCTTTTTCCAGATAAGACCGAAGCTGATAAAGTAAGATCTGTTAATGCTCTCTCCCATCACACAGCAAAATTTGAACTTTGAGTGAGCGAGCGCAGTGAATGTCGGCGCTTGATCGATGAATAAGAGCTCTGAATGTGAGTCAGAAAGATGGACTCTCTTTATAAGACGAAGAAGATGGAGTACATCTAAAAACTTCGTCGGGTAGTGCGCGATTCCTCGTAAAACATTAAAGATGCGATTAAAGTTAACTTCTTTATCGTGTCTGACCAAAAGATCATCCCATTCATCTGGAGTTATGTCTACGCTTTTTAAGACTGGATAGAGTTTCTCTCCTATGACTACAAGACGAGAGAAGATAGATAATTCCTCTTGCAGTCTTTTCTTTATAGTTTCCCTGATTTGTTTATGCTTAAAGTTTTCTATCATATCGCCCTCTTTTATTTCAAGTGTTTTCGTACTTTTGCTCCTCTTCTCTTGCTTCACTTCACTTTTACATAGTCACAGCACAAGCGGAGCGCTTCGTCATACGAATGTGCTGAGACAGCTTTTTCTAGAAACTCTTTCGCTTCTTCTCTCAAACCAGCTTGCTTCAAAGTCTTTGAGACTTTTCCGATGATAGCGAACACGTTACCATCGGTCCCGATTAACTTGCAAGTAGGCTTCTTCATTTTTATCACCTCCTTTCTTTCTTCAAAAACTCTTCTATCAATCTCTTTCTTCTCCTCGCCTCTACAGCTTCGGTTGTAGAGTTATGGAGAAAATTGAAGAATTTCTCAATAAGCCAGAAGATTATATTTAAGAACTTCATCATCTGCTAGCCTCCTTTAGAAAAAGTCAGCTCTCTCTAGGCTCTCGTAAAAATCTTGAATACTCTGGCCCCAAGAAAAAATCCAATTGTTGAGAGCTGAGAGAGTCTATCCATGCTTTTGCTTGTTCTATGTTTTCAAAAGTAGCGAACATCTTGCTAGACCAGACGTTTGTTCGGAGTTCTATCTTTCCTGTAGCAGTAGAAGAAAGAATAAAGCCTTTATATCGGACCATACTACCTCCTTTCTTTGAGACGCTCGCCTACAGTGAGAGAGTAAGCGAGCGTCTCTTACTTCCTTTCTTATTTCAAGTGTTTTCGTATTTTAACTATGTCAAAGACTTCAAGCTGCAAGAAGCCTTTGACTTCTTCTCTGAGGGTCGCATTCTCTTTCAGGGTCTTCTTCACAGCATTAGCAGCAACCATCTCTACGATCCACTTCAAGCCTTTTTCTGTAGCGAATTTCTTAAGTGCTTCTTTATCGGTTATTGTAACTTCAATATCTTCAACAGTCTCAAGAAAACTGTCGTTGACTCTGATCGCTATGCCTTTAGGGATGACTTTAGAGCCCTCTCGAAGAAGCTGCTCTAAAGCCTGTTTCTTTTGTTCAAGCTGAGCTTTTAGAGTATCTATCTCATTCTGCAGAGACTGATACTCTGCTAAGATCAGCTTTGCTTTTTCGAGGTCTAGATCCATACATACCTCCTTTCGTTTCTAGACCAGCTAATTAAAGCAAAAATGCCTGCGCTGTAAGAGTGTTCTGTATTGCCTCTTCCAGCGCAGAAGCATTAAAAATCAAGCCCTCCACGATACAATCTACCTCCGAGTACCACACTTTTGGAGGAGATTTCTGTGTCTTTCTGAAGGGAGAAACGGCTGCTAAGTAGAGCGTTTCAATTCGTTCTCTACTAGAGCCCTCTATTCTGAGTTCAAGACTGGGAGGACGACCAGGCTTGAGTTCTAAAAAGAATACTAGATAATCCGGTTTTGCGTAGAGCGTCTGTACCGTAGCAGAGATCGGAAAGGGTAGCATAGTTAAGCTCTTTAAAGCATTCGTATGTACGTGGAGAAGAATAGAGGGAAATTTCTTTGTAACATTCAGAAAAGAGAGAATAGCTTCAGCTCGAGCTTTAAGCTGCTTGTGATCTTTAGAAGCTTCAATCAGTAGTAGATTCAGCTGTCGCTGCTGTACTCTTCTAGAACTGCTTCTTTTCGGCTCTAACGCAAGTAAGCTTTTATACGCTTGAAAAATTATATCCGGAGCTGCTTTGATTATCTTCATAGCCGAATAGCTATTAAAACGTCTCTTATAGCCTGCTCTAATGGCTTTGGTTCAAAGGGAACGTAGATGTTGTGCTCGGAGAAATTCTTAACTTGTCTTCGGCAGTTGTGAGCTTCTTTAGCTTTTCTTCTCATATTCGCCTCCAAGTAAACTAAAGTACGGAAGCTACGAGCGCGTTCCGTACTTCTTCTTCTAAAAGAGCGACGTCAAATGGCAAGCCTTCTACGCTTATCCTGCTCCGCTCTTCTTCGATTAAGAGAGCGCTTTGAGGCTGAGACCTCTTAAACGGGGTGATTACTGCAGTGAAAACCTCTCGCGCACTCTCGTTGAGGTCTGAACGGATTGTTTCGATTTCGACATTGATCTTGGGCTGCTCTTTGAAGTTGAGATCAAAGAAAATGTAGTAGTCTTTACCGCTGTTAATCCGGATTCCAACAGGAGTAGGCCTCCAACGTAAAACTGCTGGAGGAATATCGAACACTCTGAGGGTCACAAGTCGAGAAGATTCAAACTTTGCTGCGAGTTCTAAAAAGCTATTTATTGCTCTAGCTCGAGCTTCTAGATAGGAATAATTTACGTTAGCAATGAGCGTCTGACTCCAACTGAGCGCTCGCTCTCGGATATTATGGATCTTCCAGAGAGCAGAAGAGACCAGAGAATTCACCAGTCGCTCATAAGCTATAGAGATGATGTCTTTTGAGGGCTGGAAAACAGGGACTATGAAAAAATCCACGACTCGGATTTTCTCCAGAAACGGAGCGGGAGTAGAATGAGTTTCAGCTGCTCGTTTGAAAGTTCTTAAGACTTCTCTGACCGGGAAAGAAGATAGATTACTTGGCTTGATCTCAAAGCCGATCGGAGCGGGCTTTGCTTCCAAGAGTGCAGATAAGATCTTACTCATCGGCTTCTTAAGCTGCTGAGGATCAGTAAGAATAGTAAGTACGCCTTCTACAGTCTTGAAATAGATCTGATTTTGCTCGGTTTCTGTTAAAATCAACGTACTCCCTTTTAAGAAGTATGTTTCTCCCCTGAGATCTCCAATAGTTACGTCTGGGATCTCTTTGACTCTTTCAATTATAGTGCTTAATCTTGAGTCCATAACTCTCTCCGTTGAGTAAATTATATCTTAGACTCTCGAGACTCTCTGACTTTTCTTCTTTTGCGCAAGATTTTTCTTTGAATCTTGAGTTCGAAGAGCATTCTTCTCCAGAGAGCTTCTCCCTCTTCCTGAGAAGCTATGAACTTAGATTTTATCCCTTCGTTAATCCACGAAGGGCTTGGACAAAAATAACTCATAGTTTCTCCTTTCTTTTATAGGGCGGCTTGAGAAACGAGTCTCTAAGCCGCCCATCTTATTATATAATCGCCAAGACTTTTGCTACTTCGATGCTTTCTTTAAGAGAGTCAGCATCGAAGAAAGTCTTAGCTGAGATGTATTGCCCTTTTACTCTAATTAGATGTCTAAAAGAGGGAAATTTAGACTTGAACGGCTGCAAGAGTGCTTCGAGCAACGCTTTCTTCTTGTCGATATCATCTAAAAAGTTAGTCTTAACTTTGATGTCAACGAATCTTTTCGGCGACTCATAGACTGTCAGGATGAAGTAAATGGAGCATTCACGAGAGACGTGGATGAACTTACTTATTAAAGGAGTCGTCGACTCAAAACACCACAGAGACGTACCACCCGGGATCCATAAGCGAAAGTTTGGGTGCTTTTGGATCTCATCTCTCTTCAGTGGACACCGAGCTAGCTGGTGCCCACTCAAGAACTCTGCTATGTTCTTTCTCGCGAATTCTATTTGAGAGAAATTTCTTTTTTCTTCTTTGAAGAATTCATCTAAAGAGGCTTCTGAAGTCTCAATATCACAGATGTCATCAAGTTTTCTTATCGTTTTGATCAAGCTCGACTTGACAGAGCTTGAAATCATTTTACCTCCTGTGGATCAAAGAATATAGTCGTCCCCCAAGGGAGTTCTTTTCCTCCCCGAGGGACAACCCAGAAGATTGGGACCATGCCTTCTAGAGGATCTTTCTCATCGACCGTCGCGTCCCCATCCGTTAAGAAGACTACTGCAGAGACGTGTTGTTTGGCAGGGAGAATCTCTTCTTTAACTTTCTTAAAGAAGGGACGAAAATCCGTCCCTCCCCCACCCTTGAGCGAAGTGATCACTGTGCCGACGACATCATACGGTCCTATTTCGACGAATTCGTAAGCAGCAGCATCCGCTGCTGCTACAATTAGCTCTGTCCCGGGCTTCTGCATCCCGGCGAGTTCTGATACGAATCTGTCAAGCAGCTTATCATCAATCGACCCAGAAGTGTCGATTCCAATAATGAGCACTCGAGTTTCACTAGTTGTTCCCGGAAGGAAAAACTCCTCCGGAGACCGTCTGCTCGGAGGCGCGAAAGTAAAATCATTCGCAGAAAGCGACCTATCAATGAACGCGATGATCTCAGGCAGAGTCACTTTCGGCTCGAAGAGTCTGCCTAGCATTCTTTCGATGCCTTCTGGAAGATCACCTCTTCCAGTTGCCCTAGCAACTTCCCATGCCGAAGCTAGGGCACTTTTTATCTGCGCTCTGACTTCTGCTTTGATTTTTTCAAGCTCTATGTCCGAGAGTTCTTTCGGCTTTCTACCTCTCGGTTTCTCTTCGCCTTCTTTACTTTCGCCCTGGCTTTTGTTCTTTTCATCGCTGCTGCCGTTATCGCCGTCACTGTCACTGCCGCCATCTACTATAACAACGCCGCCATCGAGAGGCTCCCCGTTCACGATTTTTAGCTCAGGATGACGCTTAAGATAACGCTCGAGGATCTTTTTAATTCGTTCAAAGAAGATCCCAGCATTACCATCGGCGAGAATCTCCTCTCTAAGCTTTTTGTCTTCGATCTGCCGAATTCTAAGAGCGCTCTCCGGGAGCGCGACGTTCATTTCTTCTTCCAGCTGAAAGTTCACGACCCAATCAGCGACGATTCCGTCAATGGAATCGTTGCTTGCTCTGAAGAGGTGCTCTTCCGCTAAGTGAAGAGCCTCATGCATCAGTATCGCTGCTATGAATTCTCTGTACTCTTTCGATTGTAGTTTGTTCCCTAAGATGAATCGAATCTTTTTCGAACGAGCATCGAACTCCACATGGGCAACCTCGTCATTTTCTGGGCAAAATTCTATAGGGAATCTAGCGATGAAATAGCCGAAGACTGGGTGCTCGGTAAGCACTCTAATCTTGGCTTTTTTGACCTCTTTTTCAAGGTCTAGATCCATACATACCTCCTCTTAGATATATTCTGTTATCAGCTTAGCGATCTTCGGCCATTCTGCGTGGCCGACGATCTTGTCGAAGCCAAACTTAGATTTGAGCATCTGCAACCCAATTATGCCGACTTCGGGTTCTGATCCCGAGATCGCTCGGATGAATCGAGCCGCAGGGTCTAACTCTGTAACTAAAACGGTTAACAAATAGAATTTCTCTTCTAGAGTAGAAGGAATTTTTCCTTCTACTCCCTCTCGCTTCCAGCTCTCAGGATCAACTCTTTCAGCGAGCTGGAGAAAAGCGCGGAAGAGAGTGCTTACTGCGGCTCCTACTCTAAGCTCGACGAGCTTCACTACAGTATCTAGATCATCTTTCTGGTCTATAATCAACCTAGACGCCACCTCCCAGTTTCTTGGGTTGGGAAAGTTTTCGATCTGAGAAACTCCAGCAGCCGCAGAAGTCTGATGGCTGCTGAGAGCGGGGCTCATCAGAGCATCGGGATGAGAACTAAGGAAACCGATAATACGGCTATCAATTCCCCGGGGAATCGCATATTCCATAACCCAGTCCTTTGCCGTCGGAGGCTCGAGTTCAACCACAGAGAACCTTGAAAGTAATGCAGAACGAATTTGGGTAATATATCCTTCTTTAGGAGAGATATTTCCTGCCGCAACTATAGACCAGCCGTCAGGGAGTTTATATTCCCCGACAGACCTGTCTAGAATCAATTGATACGAGGCATTTTGAACCATTGGTGGTGCAAGGTTTATTTCATCTAGTAATAAGATTCCCTGAGACTTTTCATCTCGAGGGAAGAACTCTGGGATTGCCCATCGAGTTATATTCTTTTCTTTGTCTACATAAGGAAAACCACGCAAATCAGTCGGGTCTAAAAGTGATAACCTCAGGTCTATAAATTCTACCCCTAATTCTTCAGCAGTCTCTCTGGTAATCTGTGATTTCCCAATTCCTGGAGGTCCGTATATTAGAAGCGGAACTTTTTTCTCAAAATGAATCTTTATAACCTCTCTGAGTTCTTTTGCATTCATAATTAAAAAACCTCCTTTCTTTGATGGTTTAAAATATTTAATAATTTAAATTTATAATTATTTATTATATTATTTAATAAGATAGTAAGCTTCTTGTGCAGAAAGTGCTGGTGTAGAGAGCTTCAGAGAGGGAGAGAGAGAGAGAGTTATTGTGCAGAAAGCGCTGTGCGCAGAGAGAGCGTTGTAGCCAGAGAGAGAGCATTGTATAGAAAGTGCTGGTGTAGAGAGTTGTGCAGCGTTGTAGAGAGCTGCTAGAGAGAGAGAGAGAGAGTTTCTGTAGAGCGTTGTATAGAGAGAGCATTGTATAGAAAGTGTAGCCTAAAGCGTCAAAAGAGTCGTGTAGAGCTGAGAGAAGCAAGCGCAGAGTCGAAAGAAGCGTATAGAAAGTGCTGGTGTAGAGAGAGCGTTGTATAGAGAGAGAGCGAGAGTCTAGTTTATTTTATTAAGATCAAAATTGGAGCTTCTCGCCAGTAGCGCTCAGCGTCGAGAGAGAGAGAGTCGAGTGTGTGTAGAGTGAGAGCATCTTACAGAGAATGAGTTGTGTGCAGAGAGAGATCTATTAGCTTATTAAAATAAAACAAAGGACAAATAAATAAAAAGGCGATCAAAGTATGGAAACAAGGCCAAGCATGGAAGACATAAAGCGAATCCGTCAAGCGACTGGATGCGACTTGCTAGACGCTCTTGTTATATTTGCAAAACAATTACCCGACTACAGATTGTACAGCGGCCCGATGAAGCAGCTGGTCCTTGATAGAATTCGTCGTGAATTAGAAAAAGAAAAAGCAGAATCAAAGTTTGCTGAAGAAGTACGCAAGATCCGAAGAGAAACTGGGTGCGGGCTGTATGATGCTATAAGACTAGCAAGAGAAAAGTTTAAGAAGAGTCAACAATAGCATGTGGGACAGAAACTTCATAGCTGCTCTTTCAAAAGCAGCAGAGAGCGTGTTTGAGCGCTCGGGACGCTCGGTATCAATCGATCAACTCATTGAAGTGCAGCCTGAGCTTTTTAGAGCAGCGCAGAAATGCTATCTCGCTTTCAAAAAATATTCGAGGGAAATCTGTATAAGAGACGGCTTGATTCGCATAGCTTTAAGCGTTTTAAGAGGCCGTAAACCAGCGCTTGACCTCTACGCTTTTGTAGAAGCTAGTTATAGCAAGAACACTAAGCTTTTCCTCGTTTGGTTTGAAAAGAAGCTCTGTTTTATGATTCGCGGAGAAAACAATCGCCTCTTAAAAGAGATGATGCCGGCTTTTGAGAAGCTAGGGCTTAAGAAGGGCCCAGAAATACCCATAGAGAAGCTCAGGTTTTTATCTTATCTCTACGATGAATCTAAAGTAGAAGAAGTCGCTAGAAACTTAGCGATATTTAGAGTGCTCTTTGGAGACTGAAGTTTTTGGGAGTTGAAAGGAGTTGAAATGTGGGATTCTAATTTTATACAGGCTCTAAAAAAAATGTTCACAAGCTGGAGAAACCTAGAGCATGTCGCTCTCGACTTAGATGAGCTTCTTCAAAAAGAGAAAAGCTTTTTTGAGATGGCTCAGAAATGCTACTTGGCTTTTAGAAGATATTCTAGCGAAGCAGCGATCGGCTATGAAATCTTCAACGTTGCTCTTAAGAAGGAGCTTGATCCCCCTTCTTCTATTGTTGTAGGCGATTTTGATCATGATTTCGTTGTTTTATTAGTAGCAGGGAAGCCCGGAGAGTTCTACTTCTTAGTTAATGGAAGTACTCCGGTTTTAGAACCACTTTTTAGAGGGCTCCGTGCGGCGAAGCTCAATCCCAAGTTTGTTCAGAAAAGCAATGAAGGATCCCTCTTGAGATTAGATATTCCCCCTTCAAGAGTCGAAGAACTCGTTAGAAACTTAGTGATGTTCAAAATGCTTCTAGGGCTTCGCTCTTAGATCTGAAAGAGAAAGTTAGCCGCAGCTTCAGAGATGAATTGGTCATAAGTGATCAGTTTAGCATAAGAAAAAAAGTCCGGAGAAACGCTGACTCTCATACAGAACTTATATAAGCCCCTCCCTAAGATCCAAATATATCCCAGGACTCGAGTCTGGGGTTTCTTTTTAGAGCTCTGATTTTCTTTTAAGAGCTTTTGAATTTTTTCTACAGGAGTATTAGTGAAGAAGTAAGCTGGGACGGGATCAAACTCATAAGTATCTTTTCCGTCCTCAGTATAAATATCCCACTTCCCTACATAAGGGAACTCTCCAGTTTTTACTTTGAAAATAAATGGGAATTCTCTAGCAAGCTCAGAGAGCTCTTTCTCTCCTTTCTCTAAAACAATAGCTGAGATTCGCTTCCAACTCACGCTTTATAATAAAACAGAGAGCAGAAGACTCTCTGAGCTCTCTTTCTATGGGACTTGCTGAAGATGTACGGGCCACTGGAGAACGTTTGTCATAATTTTCGCTAAACGGGCTTCTTCGTTTTTAGTGATAGGAAAAGGAGGGAGAGGCGCGACGTCGCCGCGTAAGAGCCTCTTTATTTCTAAGTTAATAGTGGGCAGAGCTTTCACAACTTCTGTTTTAAATGACTGAGGAACTTTGCTGCTTTTTAAGATCGAATTTATCATAATCTCTATTATCTCGCGTTTGAGTATGGGCTCTCCTTTAGACTTAAACACTCCAGTTTCTTTCTCATAACGGCGCATAGCTTCGTCAGGGAGTCTAGTCGCAGCTAGCTCTTGTATTAAAGAAATCACTGCTCTTACTGAAGACGGCTCTTTTGGTCTTTCGTTAAGAGGAAGCGCCTCATAAGCCTTACTCAGCCCTTCTTCTTTTGAAAGATACCGGCTGATAATTTTAGCCGGCGAAAAGTGAGAAACGATCAGCATTTCAGTGAGCAGCTCTAGTGCTTCTTTTAGAACTTGCAGAACAGAAGTTTTTAGAGTAGAGATTTTTTCAGTGTAGAATTTAAACATTGTTATCTGTCCTCTCGTCAACGATTGCTTCTAAAAGAAATAGATAGTTTATGAGATCAACTACTCTTGAATGGAGGCTCTCCAGATCTTCTAAATTTTCTCCTCTAATGTATCTCTCAACGGCATCTAAGTGCTTATTGAATAACACCAGCCATGCTTGTAGAGGGGTAATTTTAGCTCTACTCGCGGCTCTTTTAAAGTTAGCCGTAACATCTTGCGCCCCCGCATAAGAGTCTCCTTTAGCTTGCAAGAGCTTCAAGCAATCGTCAAATGTCTGATGAACTTTGTTTAAAAAATTCGAGCGGTCTATTTTGCTTTCTCCAGTTTTGTAAGAGCTTCAGCAATCTCTGGTTCTTCTTTAACTCCAAAAGTCTTAGCCCAAGCGAAGATATCAGCAAAAGGTCCAAAGCTAGAGTGTGGATCTGGAAAAGCTCTTTGCAAGTCCGGGCGTCTTTTATAAACTTTCATCACAACTGCTTCGAAAGTTTCGGTCTCTTTAGTCTCTGGCTCCGTAGCTGGCGAGCTTTCGGTCTCTTTCACCGAGACTGTAGCACTTTCTTGGATCTCAGCTGTCTGAACAACAGACTGTTCAGGAGTTGGAGAAGCTGTAGCAGCACTTTCCGAAACTGGAAGCTGTTGAGCGAGCTCTCCTTGCTGAACTTGCTCTTCTGAAGGAGCTGGTTCTGGAGAGTATTGTTTCTTTTTTCTTGCCATAATTACTTCTCCTCTTGATTCAAGACTTCTACTAAAATTTTAGCTAGCTTAGACCCGACGAGTTCAGACGAGTACTTCTCTCTGATAAGCTTATTGAGGCTCTCTCCGATTTCTTTTCTGAGATCAGGTCTAGAAGCTAAGAGAACTCCGTATTGAATCCAATGTTTGGGTTTAGATGCTAAAAATCCATTGACTTTATGAGTAATAGTTTGATTATAAGGAGGAACATCCGAGCAGACGACTGGTAAAGAGTAAGCTCCAGCTTCTAAAAGCTTGAGGCAAGACTTCGAAGCATGAAATTGAGAATCTCCCAGAGGGATCAAGACGACATCCATAGTTTTATAATGCTGTCCGTACTCATAAATAGGGAGAGCCTCTTGAACAATTAAGCGGTCTTTTCCGATCTCAGTTTCGAGCTCTTTTACGAGCTTAAACCAAATGTTCTCTTCTTCTGGGAGTGGCTTAGATACTACACGAAGTCCTCCACTCTGCGGATCTTGTACGACTTGGAGTATAGACCCTCTCTTATCATACCCTGCTAAAACAAATTTGCTATTAGGAACTCGATCTAACAACGGTCTGAGGCTTCTTAAAATGATCTGCATATCATAATAGTGAGTGCTTCCCCCAGCCCATCCAAAATGAATTCCTTCGTGCTCAGCTTTCGGAGCTCTCCACATATTTGCTGAAAGATCGATGTGATTTTCTAACACTCGAACGTTAGGATTTAAGCACCGTAAGTTATCAGCTAAGATAGGCGTCGACGCTATAACGAGATCAACAGAAGAAATCGCAGACTTTAGAAGATCAAAAAGAAAGGGAATTTTTGCGATTGCAGTATATTGAGGGAGCACTTTTGCTTCGTATTCTAAGTCATCAGTCTCATAGACGACCTTCTTACCTAGAGCATGAGCGTATCGAATCAGACCCAGCTCATAACCAGGAGCAGTCATCGTCAAGAGTCTCTGGATGATTATTAGATCTGCTGACTGAATACTATAGATCGAAGGCGGGATTCTGGTGACTTTAAGAGCAAACTGTGGATACTCTTCTAAGAGCCGAGTATAAGGGATCTCTAGCCGATAGTAATAAACTCCAGCAGTCTGAGTAGTGATGATTAAGATCTTTTTCAGCCCTTTTCTTTCATACAGAAAGAAAGAGTCAGCTATCTGTTGATCTGCTAGCTTAAATGAAGGATATTTTTCTAAATCTAAAAGATTTTTAGAAACTAAAAACTTCGCTCGAGGGATTTCTTTCTCTGAGACTTCAGTTTCTTTTAAGACTACTACCGCTTCAGCTTCATCTAGCGGCTTAAGAACAAAATCTTTAGTAAATTCAAGCTCTAAGTCAGGATCGTAGTCAGCTAGACAGAAAGATCTAGCAAAGATAAGATCTTTTAAAATAGTGAGTTTGAAGTTCATCATAAAGTCAGTGTATGAGCTCTATTAAGCTGACTGGCTCATAGAAGAACTGATGAGAGACGTTCTTCTCTTTGAAGCTCCCCCAAAAACTCCAAGCGTCTAGAGAGATGCTTGTGACGTATGCTTTGAAATTATATAGAATAGAGTTAGGGAAGAAGCTATCGGTTCTAACAGAAGCAAATATCTTTCCAGTTGATCTTTCAACAAAGAGCGTCGCTCCACAGACTAAAGCAGCCCGAGAATTAAAGAGCTCTTTAATCATCTCTTGAATCATCCCCGGAAAGATCATCGTTCCTGGCGTGGGAAACATCAAAAAATCTGCCGTAGACGAGCTTATCGCTTTAGCCGCAGCTTCCCTCAAAACATTTAAGTCTTGAGAGAAGACAAGCTGTTCGACGAAATCAGGCTTTTTGAGTTCTAGAGTAGAAAAAAGATAGCAAGAGAGGCCTTTCTCAGCTTGTAGAGTACGCCCTAGAAAGTTATCAAACTGTACAGCTTCAGGCTGAGATAAGATCGATGTGATAACTTGAACTCGCACAATTAAAAATAGGTCAGAATTTCTGCCCTCGGAGGGGATCTAACTCAATTTCTGTCTTGGGAGACTGTCGATCAAATGTAGCAACTTTCTGCTTGAGGCTCTTAAGTCTCTCAAAAAGTCCGGCTATCTCGCCTCGGATCGCTGCTTTTCTTGGCTTTTGAGCAAAAGTCAGAGGGTATGCTTTCAAAGTAGGAGCTTTCGCTAAAAGTGCTTTCCCTCGAAGACTGAGAGAAAAGATTAACTCCACTCCGACTTTCTGAACGTCGACTGCTCCAGATCTCGCTAGAGGCCCAGTCGCAGAGAAAACATCCTTCTGCTGATTATAAAGATCAGTAAATTTTTTCTTTAAATCTGATGAATTCACTGATCCTTTAGAGTCAATATAAGATAAGACTTCGAAAGCATCAGTTCCGATAGCTGGATGCAGAAAGTATTCGGGTGGAATTCTATCCTCTCTTTCTTTTTTAGGAAGACCTATCTGAAATGGCTCTTTTATTCGAACTGGTCTTGAGACCGCTGGGCGCTGCGCAAGGGCCTGAGCTAATCCCGGGAGAGGCCTAAAGAAGCGATGAATATAAGCTCCGGGAACACCAGACTTTCGGAGTTGAATCTCATCATCAAGCGAAATATCTTTATTTTGATACGTTGCTTTTGTTTCTACGAATTCGAAGAAAGGGGGAGGTTCGTAGTTTCGTTGCGAGATATAAAAATTCTCGGCGTATGCAGGGAACTCTTTAGCTAGTTGAGCTGCAGAGACCCAGTCTCTGTTTGGCCCAGACAGCTCAACAAGACGTCTCAAAATATCATACGCGACAGTCCCTGGCCGAGCAGAACTCCAAGTTGATCTTGCAAATAAGCTCTCGGTGAGTTTCATGCTTTATTTACTCCTTACGTTTTGGGAAAGAATTTATCAAGCGATTCCTCAACATCTTTATAGCCTTTTGATGTCAAGAACTCCGAAGTTAGAGTCCGTACTGCTTCGACAGGATGACCTCTAGCAAGAGCTTTAAGATCAGTTAAGAAGTAAGTTAAGATCTGTCGGCTTCTCACGCTCTCAGAAAAAACTTTTGGAACTCTACCAACTGCTCGATCCCAGGCTTGTTGGAGTATAGACCTGAGCTTTTTCTCTAAGAGAGGATTTTTCAGTACTGGCTCTACTTTTGTGACTGGCTTTGTCTCTAATACTTCTTTTTCTGGCGCTAATTGAGCAGCTATGTCATTCCAAAGCTTTGTTAGTGTTCTGTCATCTATAGAATACCCTTTATTTAAGCAGTATAACAAGAGCTGCTCTTTATTTATCTTTCCAACAGGAGTCTTCGGGTCGCTTGTTATGATAGATTTGATAAGAGCCTTAATCACTATTGCCTCTTTAGCTTTTGGTGAGAGCACTCCAGCTAGAGTTCTTTTAGCATTTGCTTCTAGTTTAGATAAAAGAGCTTCGACGCTTTTATCAAGGACTTCAGTCGGGCGAGCTTCTCCTGGAGCTTTCTTTTTGAAGAATTCTTTAGGATCAATCACTTTGAGTTTAGTTCTTTTCTGAGGGATATACCTACGAATCTTTGAAGCTAGAGTAGGAAAAGTCGCGACTAGATGCTCATATCGCCGGCGTTTTACTTCTTCAGGTAAATCATAAAACCCTTCTGGATGTTCTAGATAAAATCCCTCTTTTTTCCCTAAGAATCTATCATCTTCTTGCTGGATTTTCTCAATAATGTCGGGATGAGTTTGGAGAAGTCGATTTATTCTGAAAGCTAAAATCCCTGGATCTCCAGCTTCTCGCGCTCCACTCTTTAAACGGCGTAAGTATTTTGGATCTAAAACTAGAGTTATTGGATGTGGCTCATAAGCTGAAGCGCTCAGAGGGCGATAATCAAACTCTTCCATTCGAAGAGCTTCAAACAAGAGCTTTCTGAGTTCAAGAGCTGCTCGAGTGATTCGATCTTCCATCATTTCTATTTTAGTACCCGTTTGTGCGCGCTAGAGCTTATCATAGCCCAGACAGCTTCTCTCTGCAGCAGAGGCAAAATTAGACGAGAGCTCCCATTTTGACCCAGATTAAGCTTCCCACAATAGCACCGAAGAGATTTGCAGCTATGTCAAGAGCGCTAGCGCCGTCGTCGAGAATCCAGCAGTCGACTATCCATTCATAGAGAAACCCCAAAACTACGGAGATGACTAGATTTGTTTCTAAGCTCCAAGGAAGAAAGACTACTAGAAATAAATGAAGCAAAAAGTGACAGAATTTATCAGGCCACCCAGTACCAGCAGTATTCCCTACGAGCCGATTAGGGAAGCTCAAAGGGTCTTCTAAAAAAGCTGAAGCCCATTCATTTTTGGTCCACTTCCAACCTAACATCGTTGCACTCCTCTCTAATGTAAATCAAGAGATAAAGTCCGAACAACAGTGCCCTTTGGCACATGAAATACTTGACGAATTATTTCTCCCGAACTCAATTGTTCATTATCTACTCCCGCCACTCTCTTGCCGTAGATTTTTGCAAGTATTAACCATACGACAGCTGCTACAGACCAAATAAGAAGGCTCAAACCAACTAGACTATTAAACACGATTTCCTCCTTTTTCTCATCTCTTTTTAGCTCTGTAGAGCATTGTAGAGCCGTTCTCTAAAAGCTGACAGATTATAATGCCGGCTCCTTTCTAGAGCCTTTAGCTGAATTCTCTCTCTGAGAGAATCATCTTCGAGCAAGCGCTTGGTCTTTTGAACGAGCTCATCTGGCGTCTCGATCAGAAATCCATCTTCGCCATCTGTAATTATATCTAAATGTCCTCCTCCTTTGAAGACCACTGGAACTGCTCCGCTTGCCATAGCTTCTGCTGTGACCAAGCCAAAGTGCTGGAACAGACTCGGAGATCGAGCTTCAGAGACGCCTAAACCTTCTATATGCCAGAAGACTTTAGCTCTGCGATACCAGTTGACGACTTCAGAAAAAGGCAGATCTAATAAGAGCTGGATAGAGCCCTGACTTCTCTCGACGATTGATCTAAGCCCCGAGACATACGGCGCTGACCAAGAAGAATCGCCTATAATAACAAACTTATATTTGTCTTTTAAGTCTGATTCTAGAAAAATTTTAGCCATCGTTGTTTGCTGCTTATTTACATCAATCCTTGAGACAGAGAGTATTATGTCTTCTTTTTCTATCTTGCTACTGCTCTCTGGGATGTTGTGAAATAATTCTAAGATCTCTGAATCTCTATTCCACATCTTTTTGATCCATTTTTGAGAAAAAGTAGAATTAGCAAAGATCTTCTCATACTCATTGAGAGCAGAAGGGCGAGTTAAAGGCAGCGGAAATTGGCAATACATTAGCTTTCTAATTGATCGCTTAGGAGGAGACACCCAGTAAGCATGTTCAGCGTTAAAAAATAAGTCTATATCACCAATAGAACTTACTTTACTCAAGCTAACTGTCTTCACTCGGCTTAGATCAACAGAATAACTTTTTTCTAAAAAAGGAATTAAAGTATTATCTTCTACGACAAGATAAACGTCATTCTGCTCAGCTAAGATAGAAGCAATAAAGCAAGCAACTTTCTGACCTCCCCCTAGCTTATGTATCATATAATCGTAAATGACCGCTTTGAAAGTCGTCATCTTCAGCTCGGCTAGCTTCTATTCAGCGATTCGAACGAGCTTGATCAATTGCAAGTTAGCCTCCTTGCTCGTTTTCTTCTTTTAAGATCTCTTCTCCTCTAAAAACTAATAGAAAGTTCTTTAGCTCTTTCGCTGAGAGCTCAGCGCCATCCCAAACTTCTCTTAGCGGCTCAAAAAGTCTTCGAGGAAGAAAAAATCTGATTTCATCGATAGCAAATTGCCGGTCTGCATCATGAACTTCTATTCTGCCCCCAGCAAACCCACTGTATCGAGGATCCATTATTCCCTCTTCAACAATCCATAAAAAGTATCGTTTCTTCACTTGTCCCTTCTCTCACTATAATCCCAAAACGCAGCTCTTAGAGAGCTCTAAAGACCGGAGAGAGCCGCATCATAGCTCAAACTCTTGATGCTCACTGACAGCTGAACTCACGATTCTCCGATCTTCAAGCTTCAAGACTTTGATCTCATCTGAAGATGCTGCTAAATCTGGGCGATGGGAAGTCAAGATTACTTGAGCAGGGAACTCTTCTAAGAGAAGCTCTAAGACTGACTTAGCATTTTCTAGATCTAAAGAATCAATAATCTCATCAAATACTAATATAGGAGAAGCTGAGAAGTCAGCTAGAAACTTAGAGACAGCTAATTTCAGCAAGAGCTGTAGCCGGATCTTTTCTCCAGTAGAGAAGAGCTCGTAGTCTCTCTCCGTTTTATCTTGCAGAGTAACTTTAAGCGCTATTTGATTAGTAGTCTTTTGAGTAGTCAATTTAATTGGAGAAGAAAAAAGTCTGGGAGACCACTTCGTCATCAAAGCTATGATATAAGAATCGTAAATTTTCTTCAAGAGGTCTAAGTAAGCATCTCCCAGAGCGTCTCGGACTTCTAAGAGCCCCGTCTTTTCTGCAGAAGCTCTCTTTAAGTCTTCTTCATAAGCTCTTAAGATGACTTGCTTTTCTTTTATCTCAGCGTCGAGCTCTTCGAATCCTTTCAGAGTTCTTGCACTAACAGCAAGATCTGCTGAAAGCGAAACTTGCTTCTGACGGAGCTTATCAAGAGCTTGACGAAGTGATTTGATCTCCTCTTCTAGAGAGTCTCCCCGAGTTTCAGAATCTTTTAAAGAAGCAGTTAAATCTTCAATGATCTTAAGTTGAGATTCTTTTAGAGTTCTCGGAATAGCTTGAGTACAGACTGGGCATCGATCTAAAGCTAGAAGTTTCTGAGCAGCAGAGATCTGCTGCTGAGTAGAGATAATCTGTTTTCTTAGTTCGGTATAAGCTGTAGATCTCTCGTTCAGCTGGCCCTCAAATCTCTGAAGCTCCTGATTCACTTCCTGGAGCTCAGAATGGATCTTTTGGAGCTCTTCTTTGGGCTTTAAGCTTTTCACTGACTCATACTGTTCTTCTAGTTTAGAAATCATACCTCTCAACTGATAGACGAGTCGAGCTTTTTCCTGCTCAGCGCTCTCTGCGTCAGCCATATAAGATTTCAAAAGTTCTTTCAAAGATTTATAAATAGCCTCTAGCCAGACTTTTTCTAGCTCACTCACTAGCCCAGACTTCAAAGATTGATGTGAAAAGAAGACTAAAGGAAGAAACTTCGCTGTTAAGGGAAAAGGAAAATTCAATAAGTCTCGCAGCTTCTGCTCTCCTCTAGTTAAGTTAGTAAAAGATAATTCTTCTGTAAGAGTTTTGATCTCCAGACGAGTTGATTTAGAGTCTCGAATCCTTCGAACAATGATAACTCCATTCGTCTCAGTATCAATGACAAGCTCAGCGCTCATTGTTTTTTCTCCACTTTTGACTAAAGATGAGGGTCCCTTTCTCGGAAGAACTGATCTGGGAGATGCGTTAAATAGCGTAAAAAGAATCGCTTCTTCTATTGCTGTCTTTCCAGCTCCAGAAGCTCCAGTTATACAAGTGATTCTAGAGGACAGATCAAGCTCTAAGAAGTCGAAGCATAGAAAGTTCTTAAGCTTGCAAGATTTGATCGTTGCCATTACAGAGAGCTGCCCTCTTCTTCGGGAGCAAAAGAACTCTTCAAGATAGCAGTCTTTGCTTCATCAGAGAAGAGCTTTTCGACGGCAGCTTTAGCTTCAGCAGACTGAACTTTATTTTTAAGAGCGTTCTTAAACTCCTCCAGAATATCAGTTTTTGAGAAGTCCTGGAGAGTTTTGATGCTCGATCCGGAGTCTTTAGCGTCTTCTGCAACTACTCTGACTCGGAGTCCATCTACTAGTTCTGTAGAGAACTCTTGATAGGTCTTTTCACTGAAAATCACTTCTAAAAAGATCAATCTCTCTGGATATTTATCACGGATCTCTTCGAGCTTATTTTCTATCCAGCTCGACGGTATGCTCGTGCAGTCTGCTGTTAAGAATAAGGGCTTCGTTTTTAAGATCAAGCTCTTTCGAACTTGTTGCTCGGTATCTATGAGTTCAACTCCGCCCATTAAGAGAGCGTCTAAGACTTGGACGTTTGTGACGGGAGTTATCGGAATCGAGCTATTAAAAGTAAGATCAAATGGCGCTCCGACTACGATACAGCTTCGTAAGAGTCTTCTGGTATGAAGATGCCCATTGATCCCCAGAGCTCGTCTTGGTTTTATGACTGATAAAAAGCTCAGCCAAGACTCTCCGATCATCGGCTGATTCCAATATTCTTGTAAATCAATATGCATAAACAAGAATAGAGGCCTCTGATCTTTCGGATCTAGCTTTGAGATCAGTGTGCTGAATTTCTCGCCATACGGCATATAGACTATCTGAAAATTTTCTTCATCTTCAAAAGTTATCTCGGTGATGACTTTAGGATAAAGCAGCTTCAAAATAGCTTCTGAGTCTAAGTCGTGGTTTCCTAAGATCACTCTTACATTATCAAGTTCTTTAGAGAGAGATTTTGTCAGATAAATCAAAGACCCTACAGACGTCACAGTTAGAGTAGACTGAGCGCCCTTATGCAAAAGATCTCCCAGTAAAATGATCTTGTCGTATCCCGTAACTGCAGAAACAATCTCTTTGATCATCTCTATTCGCTTCTTCTCTACTTTGTCAGCTCTGCTTTTAACTGAAGCTATAAAATATGGCAGATGCCCGAAATGGAGATCTCCGACTGCGGCGATCTTCAATTGGTTATGACTCCTTTACTGCTCTCTAAAATGTTTTTGTCTAAAGCGAGCAGCGTCTTTTGAGTATTTAGCTAGAAAATCGAGCTTCCGCTTCTTTCCCTGTGCTTGATTATGAATGCATTTCAGATCTTGTGCTAAGAATATCTTAAATCCCTGCTCTAAGATCCGAAGACAGTAGTCGTCGTCTAAAAAATACCACTCTAAAGCTTCGTCAAAAGGGCCTACTTGACGAGCGATAGAAGTATTCAAGCCCATACACGCACCGCAGAGAGCATTATAAGGCAGATTAAGCTTTAAGTTAATTATAAAAGTGTACTGCCCTCTGGGACCGAAAATGTGATTTTTCCCTGCTTCTCGAATCGTCTCACCATCAGCTTCGTACAGTACTGGAGCTACAGCTCCTATTGTTGGGTCGCGCTTTAAGACCTCTAAAAGAGAGAGCCAAAGATCTTTGTCTTGAACAATGATATCGTCATCTGCTAAAAAGAAATAAGGCGTGTCTATGCTTGGGAGTATCTTATTTAGCTCTTTTGAGTGAGAGAAGCTTGGCGAAAATTCGGTCTTGATATGAACAAGAGGGATGCTCTCAGGATGCGGGATATCTATGCGAGCTTCAGGAGAGAATACGAAAATTCTTGCTTCGATCATTGTTTTATTTGAAGAATCCCTAATCCAGGGAACTCTAACATCTCAACTGAATTCTGCAAGCTTTTTAGCTCTTGCCAGAACTCAGACACCCCTGGAAAAGCCGGGTGAGCAATGTCGTGAATAGCGATTATGCCACCGAGCTTGACCCATTTAGAAAAAGTCGAGTAATCAAATTTGACTCCCTCGTAAGAATGATCTCCGTCGATGAAGAGAAAGTCAATCGTTTCTTTCCAGCTGCTTGCTAATTGCTGTGAGGTCATATTATAGAAGATAACGTTGCTTGGGAGTTTGATTGTGAGTCTGTTTACTGGATCACAAGTAAATAATACACCCTGAGAAAGCGAGAGCCCAGCAGATAAAGCTAGTGTTGAAGTTCCCCAGCCGGTTCCAATTTCTAATCCCTTCTCTTTACCCAGCGCAATACCAAGAAGAATCCCGAAGTGCTTATCTAGATCAGTCTGCTCTTTGACTTTCTTTGTAAAGTCTTCTAAGTTTTTAAGATCAATGCACGTAGTCACCGGTGAACTCTCAGCTTTCGTCTCTCCTCTCTTAAAGAAGCTTGGTCTCTGCTAAGACTTCCGAGTCTGAGCTCTTCTTCAATAGAGCTGAGTCGACTAGTTTTACTGCTTTAGAAAACATTATGCGTCCTCTAGAGAAGTCGATCGGAACGTATACTGTTTGGCCTCTTTTCCAATATCTGAGCTTATCAGTATAGAGTTTAAGATAATTCATTCCATTGGAAGAGACCTGTTTTAAGATGATGATTCCATCTGCAGCTTCAGCTTTTCCTATTGATCTTGAAAGATTCGCTCCAGTTGGATCCGGAGTTAGAGCTGCTGCTCGATTTAATTGAGAAGTCGCGATTAAGCAGATCTTTTCTTCTTTAGCTAAATTATAAAGATCTGCAGCGATCTTTGCATAATCTCTAAATAAGCTCCCGCCCCCAAGAGACGTCGTATCTGGAGAAACTAGATCTAGATAGTCAATTAAAACAATATCAAATCGGCGTGCTGCTAAGTACGACTTAAGCCAAGCGACATCTATCCCAGCTGCGTCGACGATCGAAAGACACCCTATTCCCTGGAGAGAATTCAGGGTTGAGATAACTTTTTCTTTAGGCCAAGATGCGACTTCATCGAGTTCAGCGCCTGTAGCCAGAGCTAGATATCGAATAACTACTTCTTGCAAAGGGATCTCTAGAGTCAAGTGCAGAACTCGATGATTCTGCTTGGCGAAAAAATATCCTAAATTAGATGCAAAGAAAGATTTTCCCTCTCCCCAAGTTCCAGCGATGATGTAGAATCGTCTTGTTCCAAAATAATTTATTAGATCGGGTATAGGGCTCTCAAACTTAGTTTCTGATTCCCACACAGGATCAGTCTCTTTAACTGAGCCCAGAGAGATCTCTCTTATTTCTGGCTCGTAAGTTAGCTTCAAAGAAGTTTGCAATAAATCTAATGTCTGTTTGACTTTCTCCAACGGAAACTCTGTGTCCATAGTCGCTTGCACTATAGATGAAGCTGCTTCTTTGACTTGTTCGCTCTGAATGTAATATCGAACTCTAGCGATCGTCCTTTTGAGCTCTGGCAGCTCTAACTGATTGATCTCATCCAAAATTCCCAACTTCTTGAGGAGCATCTCTACATCTACTCCGGGCGTGATGAGCTCTTTAGATTGTTTGATGCTTTGAGAGAAGAACTTGATACTCTCTCCCAAGATTTCTCCCCAAGATAAACCTGAAGGGAGCTTTTCATCTACAGCATAAAAATATTTCTGCCCTAAGATGAGAAGCCTCACTAGCTCCCAGCTCTCAGGATTATTCGGATCTAAACTAATCAAAAGACGTAGCGTGCTCTTTATCAAATCTAAAGCATCATTTTTCTGTTGCACTTGGAGCATATTAGAATTCTCCTAATTGTTAAGATGACTCTTTGTAGTACTCTCCAGTTTTTATCGAGCTCAGGAGATTTAGAATCTTCTCTATGAGATCTTCCCTAGTCTGGCTTCTAACAAAAGAAACCGGAGCTTTTACTTGATTGGAAACCAGACGATAGACTCCGATCCAAGTAGCTGTCTGTCTCAGAATCCCCCAAACTGTCAAGAGTTCTGAATATCTGAAAGAATCTTCTAAAACGCTCTTGAGCCACTCTGGCTTCTCAGCTGAAGCTTCATATTTAGAAATCTCTAATAAGAGCTTTCTGGGAAATTCAGCATAAATTATATGATCGATGAAAGCCGAAGCTTTTACAATCTTCTGAGTCAAAGAAGATAAATAAGCTACTCCGACTGGCGCAGTGATCTTCCCGGCATTAAAAACTAAAAACATCAGAATATCTAGAGGGTGTCGATCACATAAGATAAGATCGTACTCTAATCTCCTTTCGTCAGCTTCTTTAAGCTTAGAATAGATCCTCTCTGCTAACTCTGCTGAAAGACTCAGATATAAGAGACTCCCTTCTAGACTGGAATCTAACAAATCACTCACTGACTTTACTTTCTCTGACTGATAGTTTTGGAAGACTTCTCTTATCGCTTCATCGATGACAAGAACTTTCCCCATCTCGGGAGCTTCAGAGACTCTTTTCAAGATAGAAGATTTCCCTACCCCAGCAGGTCCAGAAATTGCTACGATTCTTCCCATAGTTATCTCCTTATAGCAACTAAAGCGAGATTTAAGTAAGCCCCCAAAAGCTTTTCTTGTTTTGAAGAAGCCTGAATTCGAGCGATTAAGTGCGCTCTGAGCTGATCTTCTTCTTCAAAAGAAGAAGGCAAGTCCGACTTTATTGAATCAATTGCTTGATTTAAGCTAGTGTCATCTTTAATCAGAGGAAACTCTTCTAAAGTGAGAGCGAGATTTCTCAGATTCTTATCATCGCCCGTCTGAAAGAGCTTTTGGAGTAGCGAAACGCAGACGCCATCTTGAATTATTTTTAAGAAATTGTCGGGATCTCGTCGGAGAGCGCGCTGATCTTTATAGAAGCATGCAATATATACTCTGAAGTGCCACAAGCTAGTAAAGTCTTGAGGGCTATAAGTAGGGAGATCAAGCTTCATTATAGCTTGCTTAAAAGCTTCTTTCATAGTCCGGTAGACAGGATGAAGCGCCCAACGCTTTCCGCTTCTAATCGGGATTAACCTGACATTGACAGAAGGGATCTTCGGTGTAAAGATCTCAAGCTTGTAAGCTTTTTTGGGCTCTAGCTCTTTTGCGCTCAAAACATAGACTGCGAGCTGCTTGCTCGGCTTCTTCTTAGTTTTACGATTGTTCATAAAGCTCCTTCCAGAACGCAGAAATATTCTTTATATAAGAAATAGGACGAACTTCAGCGCTCAGCTTGAGATCTAAGATCTTGCCTATAACTTCTTTAGCTTCTTTTAATTCAACTCGAGTTAAGTCTTGTAAATCTTTCCCTTTCTGAAAAAATCGAGTCTTAAAAAGAACTAACGAGATAAAAAAGTGATGCTTGAGACTCAAGAGTTTTTTGTAAGTAGAGAATTTGAGATCTGTATCTAAAACTAATGTCAGAGTTTTTTCTTTACTCAGAGACTCTATCAACTTGAATAGAGCTCCTACTCCTCCGGGAGAAACTACTCCAATATTTGAAGTCTGGTCTGGATAGAATTTTTTAGCTAAAGTATAAAAGACGAAAGCATCTAAAGGGCCTTCAGTGGCAAATACTCTCTGAGCTGACTGCAGCGAGCCGATCTCAAAGATTCGATCTTCTCTCTTGCTCTGCGGATGATATGCTGTTAAAAATTTGGGAGAAGCTGAGTCTAGAGTTCTTCCTGTCCCCCAAAGCTTATCTCTTGACCAGAAGACTAAACGATTCTCAAATATTTTGAACTTCTCTAATCTAATCGGAGTAAGAGCAATACTTTGTATTCTAAATAAAGACTCAGCAGTCTCAAGAGCCCAGGGAATATACTCCGGACGATAATTTTTAGAACTAAAGAAAGCTGTCAGTCGACGAATCGCTTCTTTATCAAAAGTCGAGTCTGAATAAACAGAGAGCCCGTCGTAAACTGAGAGCTGATTTTTCTTTATAATCGAGAGCTTTTTAGTAGTATTTGCCGAGAACCTTCCTAAAGCGCGCTCTAGGCTTCTTAAAGATCTCCCACTCCGCCCGCATCGGAAACAATGCCATACTCCGTCAGCTTTCCTGATCCCCAGATGGAAGTCTCTGACTTGCTCAGGGTCGCAGAACGGACATCTAATATTGAGATCTTTTACGCTCTCTCTGAATTCTACTCTAGATTTGATGAAGTCTAGTAGCATCAGAATTAAATCAAGTCAACAACTGGTGAATTAGCTTCTTGGATCTCCAGCTCTCGGAGTGAGAATCGATCAAGCTCAGCAGAAATCTTTTGCTCTCTGAGCTGGAGAAGTTTTTCCTTCGCTCTCTCTGCTATTTTAGAATCTGGCGAGAAAGTTGGGAGAACTAAGCTGCGAGCCTCAGAGCTCATAGCTCTGAGATGATCTGGCCTCAAATTCACTATATTATAAAATAGAATCCAAGAAGCTTCCGGGAACTCTTGAAGAGCTTTGAGCTTAGATTTGAATTTAGTAGAAACTACATTTTTCGTAGCTAGCGCTTGAAGATGAGAAAAAGCTTCTTTAGCACTCATTTTAAGAAATTCATCTCCCGAGGTTTTCATTACTTCGTAGAAAAATTTCGGTCCAATTCCCTTTACGCCAGGGATGTTGTCTGATGGATCTCCGACGGTTGCTTTCCATACTGGAATAACTGCCGGGCTGAAATTTACTCCGACTTTTTTTGTTAGAAGCTGCCCAAGCTGAGCATAGAGCTGCTCGGTGTTTTTTGATCTATACCAAACTCCAGACCCAAATGGTGCTAGTCTCAAGTACGAAATATCTTTGTCTTTTCTGGTCAGAAGCTGTAGAAGATCGCTGTCTCCAGCAACTATAGAGATAGATTCAAAACCCTGGCTTAAGAGCTTCTCAAGAGCTAAAGAAATTATATCATCAGCTTCAAGCTTTGGTTGAGATATCACATAGCCTCCGCATTCTCGAAAGACTTTACAAGCAGTTTCTCGATGCTGGCTTATGAGCTTTTCGAGAGTATCTATCTCGTAACCCATAGCTTTTAAATTATCAGCAAGCTTCTGAACGAGCTTCTGTCGAGCTAGAGATCTTCCTTTTTTGTAGTCAGGATAGACTTTTGTTCTCCAATAGTCCGGATCTGGAGAATCTAAAGCTAATATCCAAACTGCTGGAGCTCCTCGAGTCAAGGAGATCCCGAGTCCCAGGAGTCTTCGCATCGAATTCCATAAAAAATATTCGGAAGCAAGAGATTGACTAGTAGTTAATGCTCGAGTATAAAAATCACCAAAATCCCAGATAACTACTTTTTCCGAATCCATTTTAAGAGCTCCTTTCGATCTACTATCAAAAAAGTGTCGTCTTTCGTTTTCTCTGCTAGCACTCTGAGCACTCTATCTAAAATAGCTTCTCCAGAGTAGGTCTTCGTCACATCAAGCTGAAAATCTCCCGGATCGTCAAAAAGAGCTTTTTCAACAAGATCATAAATCTTTAGAACTTTTTCTGCTGGCATTTGATCTAGAGCAGTCTGAACTCGGTGCTTTTTTAGAGCAGCTATGATCTGGTTAATTAAAAAGACCGTTGAGACTCGTCGTCTCTCATTTCGAGATGATGAAGACTCTGACTCATGATCAGTTAATTTCAAGTCTGTATAATAAGCTCTTTTCAAGTAATTTCGAGTCGTATTCTGAAAGATCTTGATCAGCCAAGAAGAAGGCTTTTGAGAAGGGTCGTATCTTGCTTTTGAATTGATAATTGCGAAAAAAGCTTCTGATACTATCTCTTCTCGGTCCTCTCGACGTAGATACCCTCGAGTGACTTTGATTCTTTTTGAAGTTTGTTCTAACCAAGCCCAGATGAGCTCGCTCTTAGCAAATCCGTCTTGAAGCAGAGCAGCTCTCAACGCTCTCTCTAAAAGAGCTCGATCCCTTAACAAAACTTCTAGCGGAGTATCTAAAATAGTTTCGTCTTCGTGAGAAGACTGAGCTTTTTTCGAAAAAAGCTGCTTGAGAGTAGTTCTTCGGACTCTAAACACATTTAGATTCCGACGTCTAATAGATCTTGTAAAGAATGAGTTTGTAAGATAGAATTTTTGAATGTTTCAAAAGCTTCTGGAGCTTGTCTAAAGAGCTCTACTAGTTCGCTTCTCAGATAGTTTTTCCCTTCGAATGGGATCCTGGGAGTTCCTATGAGCTTGAAAGCCGGGCGAGTAAAAGAAGCGATGTCTTCAAATCCTCTTTCATAATCGAAAAAGATTTTTCCTCTCCTGAGAGGCCCATGTTTGTTCTTCAGTACTCGTAAATCAACCCACTGACCGTCTTCTTCTCTTTTGAGACTTGACAATTCCAAGAGCTGATAAGCCCAGTGTTTTACAGCATATCCTCCTGGCATCTCTCCTCTTTCTCCATAGAAAGACTTCGGGAGAGGAGAGTACATATCCAAGTCAAGTTTTCCTCTATATTGATTAGTAGCTATCAGTGTTACCCTTGGCTCTTGATCCATGAGAGGAACCAAGTTTCTTAACGCGATCGACATGACTTGAGCATTCAGTCCCACAGGGACTAATTTTCTATTAAACTCTGGTTTCTTCGCTGAAAAAACATTCTCTAAAGCTTCTAGCTCAAGAGATAAAGGGCTTGCTGCTATTGAATCCCAGATGATAACAATAGGCGATTCAAAGATTTCTTTAGGGAGCCCGAGCTTTTCTAGAGCCTCTTCCGGCTTTCTTCTTTTTCTGCTAGTCATCAAAATGATAATGATCGCCTCTAAAACTTCTTCTAATGAAGTTGGTTTCAGGATCCAGATGTCTTTGCTCTTTCCTAAAGCTTCTAGCCGATCTTTGCTCATCGAGCATTCTGAATCTATAAAGAGTGGAACTTGCTTAGCTTTTATAACTGCAGATATCAAATTTGCGGCGAGCGTAGACTTCCCACCACCAGGGAATCCAGAGAAGACTTGAAACGCTCCGCTTCTTAACCCTCCATTAAGAAGATAATCGAGCAGAGTAATCCCTGTAGGAATAAGATTTCCTTCTGAAGCTTGCTCTATTGGTGAAAACATAAGCTAGTGTCTCCTATTAGACTGCTGTTTGGAGTTGAGCTCCATTCTGTGGTTCTTGCGCTAAAAACGCTCTAGCTGCTTGAGCGTAGAAAATCGCGACTTCTTGGTAGAAGTTAGGAGAATAAAGCAGATCTCTAAAAGGCCCAAAAAGAATCGACCTCATCAACGAAGCAGGATCTTTAGCTCGAAGTACTTCAATACTAGATAGAACTTGAGCTCTCAACTCTGCTGCGGGGCTTATTGCTTTGAAAGAAATTCCCTGACTCCAGTTTAAAGCTTGAGGGACGTTGATGCTAGAAGAGAAAAATGCTACCGGATGAGTCTGGTTAGTCTCAGGCGAAATAAACTGCCCAGATCGGAGTAATTTGCTTTTTTCGGGTGTATTGAGCGACGCTAAGAAAGGATCTCCCGCTGGAGAGACAGTGAGCTTTCCTGAAACATCTATCCACTGAAGCTTGACTGCTAAGAAATGATATAGAGTAAATGGCACGGGATCAATCTCACAGATTGGACACAGGTCTCCAAGATGGGGAGGGACGTTAGCTTTTGGGAACCCATATTTCAGAGCGCCCAAGCAAGGTGGCTGAGATTTGTCAGTTATCAATTTTGCTACTGGAGAATTCATCAGAGTAGGATTTTTGATCCTTTTTAAGATAAAATGAACTGGTCTTTTAACCCAAGGGTAGGGGTATTCGTTTGGAAGAGGGATCAAAGCAACGCCTAAAGATCTTGCTTGTGGATCTGAAACTATTAGATTTAGTAAAGAGTCGAATCTTTCTAACCTCCACTCTGAGAGAGCAGCTGGTCTAGACTTCGCTCTCTCGTTTATGAGAGCTTCTTCTTTTTGATCTTCTTTCAAAAGTTCTTCATAAGTCCAAGTGTCTTGAAGTCTCATCATAACTCCTTTTGATTAAAATAGCTTTTCGCAAACTCCCTTCGAGAGGGGGAGAAAACCCAGATTTCCGAGAATCCGAAAATCCGCAATAAAAGGGGGATTTTCTGGATTTCGGCCAAAAATGGGCTCGAAATCTCCTTAGAAAATCAGCACTTTTTTCGACCTCGAAAAAGCTCATAGGGATTTCTAGAGGGAGATAAGGGTTTATCTAGGGCTAAATGCAGAAACGTGGCTTCTAAGGCTTTCCCTAAGAGAGCGCTCTAGAGAGAGCGGGAGAGACGGGCATTAGTTTTCTGAAACTAAGACCTCGACCGTTGCTGTTTGGCTTGCAGATTGATTAGTTATCGAAACTAGATATCTCGAGGGTTCTTGCAGAGAGATCAAAAGACTAGAGCTCACATAAATTACATCATCTGGAGTGCCCTCTTGACCGATCTCAATTTTTAGAGGCTGAGTAGTTTTGAGGTAAATTCTTCTGATCGGAAAAGAAAACTCGTGTGATCTAGTCTCTCCAGTAGCTAGCGTTTCGACGAAAGATTCGTATCGAGTCTCTCCTGTAGTGCTTATTGACTCCGTATTGCTAAAACAAAAAATCGACTCATTTTTGTCAGGATCTTTCAAAATAACTCGAGTTTCAGATAAAAGAGTCTTCATTGAGACTTCTTCCTCTCCGAAATCATCCGGAGCTTCGTTCTTATGTTCTCTAGACGCTCTGCTACTTTCATCGATGCAAGCCAAGTCTCGATGTCTCTGTCAGAGAGCTTCAAAGTCTTTTGAACTATTGAAAGAGCGCCCTTGACATCTTTCTTCTTAAAAAGAAGTTCTTCAAACTCTTTAATTTCTGCTTCGTTAGCTTTTTGATAGAACTTAACGAGCTCTGTAGCTCCTAACATCCCCGAATAAATTGCTTCTGAGAGCATTTGTAGCTGATTCCTCTCTCTCTCTCAACTAGCTCCCTAACAAATCGGCTAGTCGACTAGTCGCAGCATCTGGAATTGTTATTATAGAAGAAAAACCAAACTCGCTAGAAGTAACTTGAACTTTCGCTCCCCGTGGCAAAAACACTTCTAGATTCCCATCAGAGTCAGTTACGCAAGTTATGACTTGACCGCTCCAGCAGCTCCCGGCATAATTATAGGGCAAAGAAATGATCTTAAAAAGAATTGTTCTTCCCGAAGCTGGACTCCCAGATGGCATCTTAAAGCTATCATAAATCTGACAAGTTGTATTGTCAGGAGGAAGACGAACTGGACCAGCAAGCGGGCTTTCATTGCCGGCTTCATCGACAGCACTGACGAAATATCGATAATCACTCGAGCCATTCGTATCAATATACTCGCAAGTTGGATGCATAACTTCATCAATTCTGGTAATTTCGCCAGTTTTTATGTCCTGGCGATAGATGTTGTATTTGCTGATGTCGGGCTCGGAGTTTGGTGTCCAATAGATTCTAACACTCATAGTTGCTCCTCATTATCTTTTTGGTAGAGGTGGAAGTGGAGGTTGAGGAGGTGGAAGTAGTCCGCCTCCGTCTGATGCTTCTTCTATGTTAAGCCCTGTGGGTCTTGACGGAGGTAGATCTACTGATATCCCTTCGGGTTTTGCCGGGGGCGTAGTGTCATACGGAGGGTCATAGAGAATACCAACTTTACTCACATAAGGGAAGCGATCTGACGCCAGATACCGATCTTGCAAGCCGATTCGGATCTTTACTTGATTGGTCTGGAGATTTATGTCAGGCAGAGCATCAAGATCATATTCAACCCAGCCAGTCCCATCCCAGTATTGGACTCTTATTTGCTGAGCATCTGCATAAGAATCACTGTAGCCCTTGCTGAAACCACCTTCAACGATGATCTTCTTTAAGACCGAGCCCGGTAAAAGGTCTTTGGTGAACTCGGCATAAGAATTCGAAAAAGTATTATCACCCCAACGAATAACAAAAATCGGCTCTTGAGTGTAGTAACCCCAAATACCTTTGAATGGAAAGTATGCTATATAACTCTCACTCATATCAAAAGATAAACAGTAACTGCTGGGGACTCCCTCATATCCATCAAAACGACCTACCTTCGAAGGAAGAATTATGAGTTTTCTGTTCTCACAAGTCTCAGCATCATAGAATAGTATCTTTAGCCCAGCGACGATACAGAAGTTACCATCAAACTTCTTCCTCAACATAAGAAAATCAGGGGGAGAGCTGCTGAAGTAAAAGTTAGAGTTTGCTAAGTCATCAGTCTCCCCATACTGCTTCTTGGACCATAATATCTTGTCTGAACTCTTAGAGTACTTCGCGAATTCTATGTATCTCCAGGCCCAGAATATGTCTTCATCTTCAGTGTAAATATTACTAATCCGGTAGTTTAACACACTTCCAAAGTCTTCTATGATGCTTAAATCTGCCTTACTGATTTTCCGTAGTATCCCTGGCCAACCCGTTCCACAATATATAGCATTTAAAGCCAAAAATGGAGGGCAATAGACATTACCTACCACTGCTGCAGAAGTCAGCTCTGTCCCGAAATCTGACAGGCGGACTTTCTTGATGTAATTACCACTCCATAAATACAAATAGCTGGCATCTTTTCCGAAAATTTGGTAATTTGCTAACTCGTTGTCTGTTCTTTGCTGAAGGATATTTAGAGTCTCCGGATCAACTTCTACTAACCAGGGATAAGTCCCGCCAGTTCTACTACGAGTCATCCACATTCTGTTTCCTTCAAGAAAAACATAAAATGTATCATAAGATCCGCTGATGACGTATCTTTTCACTAACTTCTCTATCGTCAGTCTTTGAGGGAGAGTCCCAGAAGCAGGTTTTAATTCGACATTTCCATAGCAGACACTTTGGTCAAGAGGGAGTTCAACAAAGTTCATTAGCCACCTCGCAGCAAAAAAATGATCAAAACCGCAGGATACGAATTATCAAAAGTCACTATTGTATCACCATTTGCTGCTGCTGTATCCACTACATCTGTCCGCCAGAAGTTACCACTACTACTACTACCACCGCTACTTTGAGAAAGTCTTTTCGCAGTATCCCAGGGAAGAGGGACTGGTTGCTTCTGATCAAGACTCGGACTTGAAACCAAGAAAAAACTCAATAAGAGAGCTGCGAGTAACAATCTAGTACGTAACATGCTAAATCTCCTTTTTTCACTTAGCAAAAACTTGAGCTTTGAAAGACCCTGATGCATCTGCGCTTAAGTGTATTCTGAAGCGCAGATAATTACAGACAGGGATATCTAGTCCGACCATTTTATTGCTGTCTCCAGAAGCAAAAACAGCTAGCGAGTCCCAGCCAGACTACAAGCTTTTGTTATACGAATAAGAACCGTAAAGAATCACAGAGCCAGCAGTCAGATCATTATCACTCAGAACAGAAAAGTATCCCTCTACTAAAGGAGAAAGCCTCAAAGTATCAGAAAGAGTATCTGTCGTGGGAGTAGAGAAGCTGAAGATCTGTTTTTCTTCTCCCCTTGAAAGAAGCTGCTCTCCTCCAAAGATCAAAGAAGATAACAAAAGTAATGCAAAGAGCTTTTTCATGAAGAAAAGATCCCTCTCTCAAAGTTATTATCTGAGACTTGAAAGCATGAAGAAAGTCACTAGAGCCGCGCAAGCCGAGACAAAGATTTTCCATTGTGTTTTATATGCAGGATCAAGAACCCAAGACAGAGCCGAGAACCAAGCAAAAGCAACAACGAAGACTTTTATAAAAATCCCTAAAAGAGTCATTGCTCACTTTCTCCTTCTCTTTTAGCAGCTGAAAGCCTTGCTTTAAGCGCTTTCAATCCCGAGACTAGCTCTAAGACTACTGGAATTCCATCGACTGAATCAGGATAGAGTCCAGAAGTCTCTGGATAATAGCTTTTCTTTATCTGAAGCAAAATCGCCCATTTAAACCCGTTAAGATCAATTTTAACTGCATAAGCATTTAAAAATCCCGGAATCTCTGCCCACTTTTCTTTATATTTCTTAATTGCTTTTTCAACATCAGACTTATTCATAGCTTGTTGCCCTCTTCTTAGACTTCTCCTAGCAAAGTCACTTCAGGAGCTGAAGTTGGAACGATCGCATTGTTATAATCAGATCTGAGCTGATTATAAGCGCTTATCAGCTGGTTGATTTTATTCTTTAAAATATCAATTTTTGCTTGAATTATACTGTGCTCTTCATCTAGCTCTTGATTTATTGCTTTTGCTATTGCTTCGCAGATAGAAAAGACTCCGTCATCATAATCAGCATTCCAAGCAGTCCCTCCTTCTTTTAAAGAATCTTTAATTACTTGATCTGGGCTCTGACCGGCATAAGTTTTAATAAACTGAGCAACTTCTTCTTTTGTTATAGGAGTTCTAGCCATCGTTCTATTGGATTCCTCCCGGAGGGATAGTTACGGGTCCAGGAATTGCTCCTCCAATTCCAGTAGCTTGAGCTGCAGTTTTAATATGAAGAACAATCTGCTCTGCTAAAATGTCTATCAATCCAGCTGGAGCAGGAACGGTCTTCGTAACAGTAGTTTCTTGGCCAGTCTCGGGATCTATTTCTGTAGATGAGACGGTTTTGGGTAATTGATTTTTTATCTGCTGAGCTAATAAAGCTCCGTTCATCATAAAAGCAATCTCCTTAACAAGTTTTATGTCGGGAAGAAAGCAAAGACTTATTCGGAGGGCTGACAAACATCGGAGACGGAGGAACACCAATTATAGAGCCTACAACTTGAAGATAAGAGTAGATCTTTGCTAAATAAGATAAGAGCTGATATCCTAAAACTAGAGGTTGCGAAGCTGATTCCGAGCCGATTTTGATTCCAGCTGAGTCCATCAAAATCGTATCTGTGGGAGTCTTCAATTTCAGAGAGTCTTCTTTAAGATCTTTAATCCTTACTTTAGCTGGCAAAAGAACTGCTCTGTGAAGCTCTCCTCCCTCTAAAAAGATCATTACGTCATCGCCCTTTTTAGGGAGGATATTCAAAAGACCCGTCTCAGAAGGGAGTTGTCCGGGAATCAAGATATATTCTACTCGAAGCGACTCTAAACCAAGCTCTTTAACATCTACTACCACATCATCGCTTGTCACTTCTACGACTTTTGCAGAGTAGATCATGGTGCGCTATAATTTAAGTTATCTGTGAGCAAGTAAGCATCGAAGCCATTTGTACTTAACGTTTCATCGATTGCTAAAGCTGTCGTCGGCTGATATCGATCTGAAGCTATGTTTGATTGAATCATAACAAAAGCGTGCATAGGAGTCCCTGTTGTGAAGCTTCCTGGCTCTGCTAAGATTCCGTACCCGCCAGATGAAGGAAATTGTACTGTGCTTGGACCTCCGATTGTTAGATAATTGCTATTTACTCCTAAGAACAACCCTTTCGTGTGGATTATTCTTCGCAAGAAGCCTCGATAATAACCGCTTTCGGGATCACTGCGTCTAGTAGTAGTATCTCCCTCAATCAAGAACAAATTATTTTCAATTCTAGAGTCGTAGCCAGTTAGAGAGATCACGTCAAATGACGTTGATCCCGTAGTTCCCTGGTATTCTCTAACGTAGATATAAAAGCTGTTCTCTGCGACCTCAATTCGAGTCCCTGCAAGATCTATCAACGGAACAACAAGATTTGTGCTCCCAATTGCGCTGGGCTCTCTTAGAGCTCCTTTCCAGATGATTTTGTTGCCTAAAAGTTGTAAACGCAACGGCACAAGCTCATAGCTCTGCTCTGCGCGCAGTTGCAAGTAATTTGCTAGATTTGCATCATAACGATTTGGGTCTGCTCCTCTGCATAAGATAACAGAAACTAAGTAAGAGTTGGAAGTTCCCTCTCTAACTATTGTATTCTCGCTTATCAGATTTGCTAAGTCTGCTTCAATGTATGAGGGATTTTCGAGGAACTTTTTTCCGAAAGATCCCGCGAAGAGGTTAGTAGAAATAGAGGGACTAGCTTTTATGAAGTTTTTAGAGAAAATTAAGCCGTTAACAGTAATTTCGATTGAGCTTGCAAGATCTATAATTCTGTTCCCAATAACTTGAATACAACTAGCGGGATAATTTGTATAAAGTGCTTCATCGATTGTCCATTTCAAGCTCTGGAGATCATTATCTAGAATCTGAATATTATGAAATTTAGTATAGCGAAGAGCGAAGCTGACAGATTTTAACGATGACGACTGAATCAAGATATCTTTTCTTACTGCAAGAGAAGTCTCGTCTCTCTTGAATCTAACTTCAGCTAAAGGAAGTTTTGAGCTTAAAATAACAACTTCTGAAGCGTCGAAAGTTAAAAGCAGCCTCCCAGCTGCAGCATCAGAGTAGCAATCTTGAATCCAGATCTTTTCTGAATTTGTTAAATCCAAGAAAGCTCCTTCTCCGTTTGAGAACTCGCCTGTATAAGCAGGGAGAATACATCGGAGGAAGACTAAATTCTTTACGTTTGACCCCGTGATCTGCTCACTAGTGGACGTCACTAAGAATCTTAAGTTTTCAAACATTATATTCGAGCAGTTAGATAAACTCAGCCCGCCAGAAAAATCTAGCTTTGAAGAATCGCCTAAACTAACAAAAGCGACATTGTCTTTTCTCAATGCCAAAGGCTCGTTCGCAGAAAACGTTCCTCTTCCAACATAAACGATCACTGCTGCCGTAGCTGGAGCTTGATTGACAGCATTGATAGCATCTTTTAGAGTAGAGTAAACGTTCTCTGCGCCCCCAGATCCTACGTCAGTAGTCAGATAGATTTCTTTGATCGCCCAAGCGTTGCTGATTTGATCTAAAAGCCAAGAGATTCTAGCTTCAACAGAAGTCCCATCACTCAACGAGATTGCGTTAGCCCAGTGCTGAGGCCCATTCGCTCCGACCTCTGTGTAGCTTATCGATGACCCACCGAAAGAATTTGCTCTTCTATGAAAATCTAAGAATTGCGCTAAAGTCTCACTCGTCGGATTAGAATTATAAGGAACTAATCCAGGGTAAGTGCCAGAGATTTTAACTGCTGCAGCCCAGTGAGAAGCTGGAGCTGGAGAAGACCCTGAGGGATACTTCGTGTGAGAGTCGAAGCTAGAAGATAGATTTGATATGTCACTCACCGCATTGTCTATTCTAGAAGGAGATGTAGGCGAAGCTTGAGACATCGTAAGACCCCAGATTTCTTGAACAATATACGGGAGCCACTGTAATGTTACAGTGAGCTTTGATTCTAGATCTTTTAGCTTATTAGCTAAATCTTGTAAAAGAGTAGTAATTCTCAAACTCATTATGTCGTTGTCTCCTCTCTAGACCCTAGTCCCAACAAAAGCTCAAACAGAGCAATCGCATTGCTCAAGGATCGTATTGCTAAGTCTAGCTCTTCTAATAGAGATTGAACGATTTCTTGACGCTCATCTCTAAGAGCATAAGAAATTTTTACATTCAGTGATGATAAAGTTTCTTCTTCTAAGAAAGCAAAGTATGGCTTCAAATGAGCGTCCAGCCCTAAGATTGATCCACTTGACGACGTCTGGCCAGAAACATTCGAAGCACTTACTATTACTGTTCCTATTCTTACTAAAGAGAAATCTGTATACCAAGGGCTAATTGCCTTAGTTTCATCTTCTTCTAAAGAAGACCAGTCACCCTCAGTAGGATCATACTCTGCTACTCCAATTTTAACGGTTAAAGAAGAAGCGTAAGTTGCAAGAGCTGACTGCCGCTGACAGGCTTTTAGAAATACTCCAAAATATCTGGGTCTAGTTTGAGCTGTTGCTGGAACATAGATCTTCGGATTCTCAAGCATATAAACTGTATAATATCCTTTTAAGATCTCATCTCCTCTGCTGTTTGAGACGTAAGCTGGAACAATAGCAGTATGAATATTAGATTCTGACTCTCCTCCTGGCATTTCTAGAGATTCGCCTCCCAATCCGCAAAGAGGAATTTCTATAAAATAAGATCCAAAAGTCGAAATTACTTGATTGATTCGCTCTATCCCGCCATCATTTATAGAACTGAGTTGGACGATCGAGCACGAAGTAAGCGGAATTTGGGCAGAAATATCGTAGCTCGATCCAGCGACTCCTGGATAAAGACCTGCTAAGAGAAAACCTGACTCTATCCCTAAAGAGCCTCTCTGAGCACTCGCAATTCTGGCAGCTAGTTGATCAGTCGGATAGCCAGAAAGCGGCAAAAACTGCAAAACTCTGAGTCCTTTTCTTGAGCTGTCAAAATAGTAAGGCGTCCAAGTAGGAGCGCTCATTACTGTTCTTCGCCTCCTGAGAACCCAAACTCTAGATTCAGATCTAAATAAGCATCAGTATCAGTCTCTAGATTGATCAAAGGCGTTGAAATCAAGAAAAGAGTTCTATAATATGAGCCACTCAAAAATGAGAATGAAAAAGCATTTATTGTTAAAGAGCCCGGCGAAGGAACTGCAAGAGTGATTTCTAGCTTCTGAGTTTGGGAATTATATTGATACGAGTTAGCAGACCCTCCTAAAAGACGGAGTGGCAAGATAAGCCCAACAGTTGTGAGCTTTGATTCGACAGGATCAGGATTGTAAGCTTTATATAATTTTTGTATAGTTAAAAGCCAAGAAGACTCTAAATTTATCGTGAGATAAGGAGTCTCGATATCTCTGTCGTTTCCAGTCTCAGAAGCGACAAAAGGATTGGGAATTTTAGGGACTAGTTCAGTTGAATCCCAGAAGCTAGAGTCGTATCCCAGCTTAAGACGCTGCAATAAGCGATCAGCTGATCCTCCAGTCTTGAGTGAAGTGACTAATATTTGATGAAATCTGTCTGTTGGAACACAAAAAGCCAAGTCCTCTGTCCTCTCTCGTTTATTTTAGCCCATAGCAGACTCTGCCGAGCTTTCTGCTGGAGCTGGTGTAGGCCGGATCGCGACTCTCACTAATTCTACTCCAGTTGAAGTTTCAACGCTAGCTGGACCCTTAAGAAGCAAGTGCTCATCAAACTCCACTGCTTTTAAAGTCGGGACTTGAAGCTTAAAATGAGTCCTCGCTAGCCAAGGGAGCGATTCTTGTACCCAAGTTGCTCCACTGAGAGTTGCATTATTATCATGCCCAGAAGCATCATAAGCTATCGTTCCCGACCCTTCCTTCAGTCTCAGCCAGAGCACTAAGCTCTCTGTTGAATATGGAGTAGAATGAAGACAATTATAGGCGATCTCTGTCGGATCTAGAGCTCGGTTATGAATTCTCACTTCAGCTATTTCTCCGTTATAAAACCACTGAGCTCGTCCGATCAATAAATCTTCAGACGAATAGTTAATATCTCTTGTCTCAGCAAGTCTTCCTTTTTCGACGCCATTAACATAGAGTCGTAAATAATGGTGATCATAAGTTACTGCAATCTGATACCAAACATTTGCGCCTTCACTTAACGCATCCCAGTCATCGATACTCCTTGGGCCCGGGTCTCCAAAATTCATCTGAATCCCCAGTCTTTTTGACATTCTACTACCACCCTGCCAGATTCTCCAGCCATAACTAAATCCTCCCCACTGCCCGCCATTCACGATGATGCCATACATATTTTCATCAACGACAGCCGGCTTAACTCGTAGCTCGATCGTTAAATCCTGAGGCCTCAAGCTTGAGTCGTTTCCGCAGTTAGCATAATCATCTATGCCATCAAACTTCAGAGCGTAGCTAGTTGAAAGTTCTTCAGGAAACTCTATATAATCAAGCTGCTTAAGAGAATTAAATCGGCTTTTGATTAAATCTATTCGAGGGAGTGGCTCTCCGATAAGAAAAGAAAAGTCATACCAGACTTCGGCCGGAGTATTTGCCCGAAGAAATCTTCTAACCATCGGAATAAATGAAACTTTAGAACCACCAACTGGATACGGAAGCCACACAGAAGGGTTCTGCGAGTAGAAAAATCCGAACTTGAATTTGAAGAAATTCGTAGGGACTAGAGAGTCTTTAAAAGCTAAGTCTCGAGCTCGATCTCTAGACTTAGAATCAAATACTAAAATATCTTCTAGCTGCTCAGTATTTAAATTATAGAATTGATGATAGACTTCTTTCAAATAAACTCCAGCTAAAGCAGCTTTAGCAAAGATCGATTCTAAACAGCCCTTCGCTGCTTGAGAACTCAAACGGAGATGCGATCTCACAATAGAAGGAAAAACTTTTGAAGTCGCGCCTCTTAGCTCGTTGTGTATTGGGACAAGCTCGCCTCTCCGAAGAAGAAGCAGCTCAGAAGAGCTCGGATCTACAACTCTTTCTTTGAAGATCTGGTCTCTTAAGAAAAGATAGAGACTCCAAAACCCAGTGATTAAAACTTCTGAAGTTTCATCATCTGGGATGATATCAAAATTCAGATCACGATACCTAAGAAGGAGCTCGTTAAAAAGCAGAGACATAGTTAATCTGGCACTCTGTTGAGAGTTAAGAGCTTTCTATGTTCAAGATCAAAAACTGCTGTCAGAACACATCCTAAAGAGGGACCAACAAGCGTCCCAGCCACGGGAAGAGCTTCTGTTATTCTATAAAATCTGCTTCCCGGATAATAAGCATAGTATTGTGACTCTCGAGTAACATCCTCAAAACTCGAGTCTAAGTAGCCAAAGGGCTGAACTTCTACGAAATCTAAAGGTAAAGGCATGAAAGGATCTCTAAAAAAAGAGCTGTTTTGATCAATCACTTGCTTAGCATCTGCTCTCCAAGAATCAAGAGGGATCCCTATCAAGAGATTTCTTTTCTCACTGATCCCAAAGACCGCTAGCTCCAAGCTAGTCGGCTCCTCTCGATAGAAAGCTTTTGTCTCAAACACCCAGAACTTAGAAGGGACATTTGCTTCTTTTTCTTCTTTGATCGAGCCAGCTACAAACTCCTCTCTGAAGAACTCTCGAGGAGACGTCGGTAGATCTAAGTTTTCTTTTTCGGTTGGAGTAGGAGAAACAAGTCTTCCCAGGTTAAATCGAGCGCAGAGAAGATAGTATCTTATTGTTACTCCCCATAACAGAGCGCTGTTTATCAGCCATAAATTCCAGTAATCTTCACGGTTCTTGAGCCACCAGTCTTTCTTGGGTCCTCGGGGCTTCTTGATGTTTAGAACTTGATCTTTAGTAGAAGGCATAGAACCTTACTCGACTTCGACTGGAACTTTTACTTTTATAGTAGTTTCTGTCTCGGGTGATCTAAATGGGGAGTCTTCAGGCAGCTCAATATCGATTCTAAATTCTTGAACAGTGGGATCATCAGACTTAAGAGCTGTAATTTTAGCTTCTCCAAGAGCTGAAAATCCCCATACTCTACTCCAATTAGCTTGGAGCCAAGCAGCTACTTCCGTTCTAGAAAAAATCGACTTATAGCCCAAAGACTCCCTGAGTAGCACCAAGTCTTCGCCCGTTAGTAAGATCACTAACGACTTAGTAAAAAATTCTCCCGCAGTCTTCTGCTTGTATGGATATAGAGTCTTTTTCATCCATTTAACAGAGCTTCTGCTCTTTTCCTCGCTCGAAATTGCTTCTGCTTTCTTTTTTCAGAGGGCTTTTGATAATATTCTTTCGCATGCACGGCTTTAAGAATTCCGAGCTTCCAGACTTTTTTGCTAAACCTTTTGAGCAAATGCTCTTGAGTCTCTCCGGGACGCAGATAGACTGCTGCTCCCCACTTAAACAAGCCATTTTCTTCAGCCCAAGACGTTTTTCCCATTTCTATTGATTTTAAGATCGCCGCAGTAGAGACTTGCTAACTCACTTTTGCTTCTTTGCTTTTTCGAAGTCTTTTATGGAAAAAGCCTTTGGCTGCTCCTTTGGAAGAGCTGCTCGTACCCCTCGATGAAGATTATTAACAGAAATCTGATAAACCCAGATAGAGCTCTTTAAGTCCAGAAGATGAGGGACAGAAAACAAGAATAAGAGATCTGAAGCAAAGAGCTCTAAAGAAGAAGACCGGAGATGAGCTGAAGTCACTGCTATTGCGTCGTCATACGAGATCTGAATCAAAGATATACATTCATCAGGGCGCGCTACTACTAATTTTCTTCCTATCTGTCCGAAGAAGTATTTAAGAGTTTCGATCTGGGCAGATAAGAGAGCAATGAAAGCCCGATACTGGACTAGTTCTGCATTAAAATGAGATCGGAAAGAGTATGGCTCTAAGAGACGAGCTAGAGTTTTGAATTCTTGATTGAAGTTACTAGAGTGAATCTCGAACACTAAAGGAGCAAAAGCATGCTCATCGACTCGATAAACGCTCTCTTTCTCTAGCAAAGGCAGAGAAGCAGCCTTTTCAAGGAGCTTTTTTACATCTTCAAAAGTGGCTTCAGAATCTTCCATAAGATCCTCCAGGCGAGCCAGATTGCTGAGCTGGGGGATTTTGCGGAGCTTGTGTGACGGGAGAAGCTGGAGGGACTGGCTGTTGAGAGCCCTGAGCAGGGAAGCTGCTTGCTGTCCTTGACAACGCTGTGCTTACGTCCAGAGCCTGCTGAGGCGTCAGATTTATCATTCGTCTGATTCTATCTGTTGCTTGATCAACTACTGCTAGACAGATATAAATCTGCCCTTTATAAGACCTTGTTCCTATTGCTAAGTACTGCCTGAAGTTCTTAGGGATTCTAGCAACCCAAGTTATATCAGACTGGTGCTGAGCACCTTGCTGCTGACTTGAATCCAGCGGAAGCTGGTTACCTCTTCTGTTTGGATAATAATATGGCATTTCTTGCCTCCTTGAAACTTTAACTGCAGAAAACTTCTTTTTCTTTCTTGCTTATTTTCTCAAATCCTGCTTCATCTCGAGTAATGTCTAGATACTCGTTTGGCGCAGGGATTTTAAACCCCAGACATTCTTCTTGGATCCTCTTACTAGTATTTGGGAAAGGAAAAGATGCAGCATCTTTACTTTCTTCTGGCATAGGCCATCTTCCACAGCCCTGGAAAAGTGCTGCATAATAAGGGTTCGTCGATAAGCATTTCTTAGCATAATCGCATCTTGGTCTCATCACATCTGCTATCATATACCATCCCTCATCGATCATAAACTGACGGAGTCGCCACGACATAGAATTTATAGCGAATTCTTCGCCGAAACAGGCTCTTCCAGAGAAAAATGCTAACCAAGCTCGAAGATTTCTCTGAACTGTATAGGGATGATGATATGACATCGGGAGTATGCTTCTTGCATCTTGGTACGAGAGCAGCTTCTTTGTGATTAGCCAATGATACAGCTTTCGAACTTCTTTAAAATGTTTCTCAAGCTTCTTTCGAATCTCTGGATCATCATACAAGCTGGGGTATAAAATAAAATCGCAATCGAGTCCTCTCGCATTGTCCCTACATCCAGAACTCCCAAAAACACTACCCACTCGCGAAGTACGATCTTGGCAGTTATGAATCGTCGCGCCGAGAGTTGTATAGCTATTCCCTCTTGGAACTTCTAAATTAAAAACTCGCCCAGTATATAAGACTTGTTCAGTCTTCCTAACAAGACGAAGCAAGAAGTCTCCGACTCGAATTACTTTCTTTTGCGCTGGATAAAGATTGGGTACTTCATTTAGATCTTCAGTAGTATCATGCAATATTAACCAACCTTGATCATGCGGGTTTCTATATCTCTTTGACGCTTGAGCTCGGAGTATTCTAAACCGAGTAGATAAACCAAGCTTTTCCGCCAGAGTCTTCATTCCCAAGATAAGTTCGAGTGAAATGCTGCAAGCTTTCCATCCGTGTTTAGACTTCCAGCCATCGCCTTCGAGATATGCTTCTAAAAGAACTTTAGCTAGAGGCTTCTTCAAAGAATATACCCAAGAAGGGAGGCGTTTCTCTATCTCAGTCCGTCCGAATTGTTCACTTAAGAACTTCGCAAAAGCGTTATTTTGGATCTCAAACCCATGAGAGAGCTTTTTAGTCAAAGCATTTACAGGGAATCTAGCGTCTGAAGGGAAAACTTTTAAGACGGAGTCTTTTAACTTTTGAGCATATAAATCCGAGCGCCCTAGAGAGAAACAAACGCGTTGTCTCTTACGGGAAGTTTTAGGCACCCATCCTTCAGCTAGATACCATCCAATTATTCTGCACAGATCTTCATCGATCGTCCGCTTTCCCAGACGATCTTTATCATCAAATCTAACTGCGTGATGTGTTATTCCGTATTGATTTCTTCCAATTGTCGGCGATTCGTATCTTGAGAAGTCAATCTGAATATCTTCTTCGGGAAAATCTGGGAGTCGCTGAGCTAGATAATCGCCCGGTCGAATATCTTTTGCTGGAATCCAGTCGAAATCACTCTGATCAGCAGATATCAGCTCTTCGATCGTTCTAAGCTTCGGACGGAAAGCCAGAACTGAGTGATCAGAAGTCACAAAGATCGGAGCTTGGGGAACTCCAAAAAGAGATATTTTTATCATCGGCTCTTCTTTAACATCTCTATATAGAGTTTCTTCAACTGCTTGAAAGCCCTCTACAGTTAGAACTTTCTCTCCTCTAGTGACTTCTTCAATGGGCTTTACTGCGCCAGAAGCAAGCTGAATCAGAGTCCCTGGAGCTACACAGAACCCGTGCCTGGGCATTCCTCTAACAATAAATGACCAAGAAGGCGATTCTAAAGCATGTCCTCCTACTTTCCCGTGTAAAACGTCCCAGATCACTTTGAATCGAGTAAGAGGGTCTGACTGATTCCACTTATTAGGGAATTCATTAGTCCCCCAAGTTGCTAGAGCCATATCAAACATGCCTCGATAAAAAGTATCTTCTGGCCTTGAGATGCACTCTAGCTCGAGTTTCGAAGCCCCTCGTATTAAGCGAACTTCAGTCGGCTTTAATTTCTCATCTAGCCAGTCTCCGAAGGGCAAAGATCCAAGCTTATGTCTCTCTTTTTTAATATCTTCTCTCAAGTTATCCTCCTTCGTAGAGCCCGAGATCAATTTCAAAAAGATCTCGCCATACTATTTGAGCGATTAACGCTCCACGAGCGAATGGGATCACTCGCTTATCTCTCCATATAAAAGGTTTCAGCCAGAGCTCGAATAAATTTTTGTCTCCTTTAAACAAAACTTTATCAGAAAGCGATTGCGTCTCGGGCCTGATTTCAGCTGCTTTATACTGCGGCCAGAATCGATAATACCGAGAAGCTTCTCTAGCATCGTAAATATAATCATACTCGGTCTCGAAGAGGCTCAAACATTCGCTCTCCAGCCCTTCAGTTCCCACAACTGTTATAGGAAGTAATGCTCTATCAATTTCGTCTAAAATTTCTTTAAACCAACGATCTTCATCACATAACCATTCAAATAAGCTCCGAATAGCAGTCGCCCAGACTATCAAGTCTGAGTCCTCAGTGATCTCTTCCCAGTCAGCTTTTGATAGAAGAACTCTAGGGATAAACTCCGCGTTGAAACAGTCTTTTAATTCGCTCCGGAATCTCTCTAATGCTACGAACAAAGAATCGTCAGCTAAGATGAAGTCACCTTCTCTTTTAACCACTGCCGAGCCACGGAGAGAAGTATCAGCGTTTGAAGGAAACTTCTTTAGATATGCTTCTTTCCCTTCTTTAGCCGATATAAACTGCTTGCCGTCCCAATAGGTATATTTGAGCTTGCGAAGCTTAACAGAATCGAGCCCTTGGCTCAGAAGAAATTGAAAGACGCCATCTGAGACCAGAGGCGCATAAGTTGTCGGAACAAATGGCTTTCCGAAGACTTGAATTTTTCTAGATTTAAGAACATCAGGGTACTGGCGACTTACTCTCCAAAGCCAAGTAAGTCCCGACAACGCATTTCCTATGACAACTAACTTTTGCAAACTGCCTCCTCAAAAGTAAGGATAGTCTTCTGGAGAGTAGACTCGACTACTCCGTCGATTGTTGTGGTTCTGATGGCGGAATTACGAGTCCTTCAGCGCTCTCAAGCGGAATTTCGAAGAGTACTGGCAGCTCTCGCATCTGAGTCGTATCTTCTGCTGCTGCAGCTTCAGACAGAGGCTTGATAGTAACAGTCAGAGCATCATTTGCATCTAAAATCGTAAAAAACGCAAAGCAAGAGTCAAGATCCGAGCGCTTTGACAGTTGAGCAACTTCAGCTAAAACTTCCGTCCAATCTAACTGAAATACTGCTGTAAACTTTTTAGAAGCTGTCAGAGCTTTGAAAGCGTCAGAAGGCACTGGAACTTTCCCTATTTTAGCTTCGTCCAGAAACCGAGACTGAGCATCCATTAAAGCTGCTAAACACGCATCTTGATCATCAGCATAGATCTTCCCTCGAATTCTAATAGGAACTAAAGTAGCCGATAAAACTCTTAAATATTGATGCATTAAGCGATATTTAGATAAATACTCATAAATAGATGATGCTAAAGGGTCTGAAGAGCTGAATTGAAAAGGAACATTTACAAAAAACTTCTTTTCTTTGCCTCCGATTTGAAGCTTAACTAATTTAGTCCCGATCGGGACTATATAGACGTCCAAGAAGAAAGGAAAAGTTGTGACTTGGACAGAAGAAGCCAGTGGCATTATGACGTCGTAACCTCTTGTTTTTCTTTCTCCGGGATAACTAATCTAATCTGTCTAGCCCGAGGGACGACTTTTACATCCAGAATCTTTTGTTTATTCCAAGACTTCAAAAGCAGCTCGTAGTCTTCTTCAACTACTGCTCTCTGTAAGAACTTCACTGGAGACAGAGTAGAAGCTTTTACTCCCGAAACATACTCTCGAATTGCTGCTCGAACTAGTTGATCGGTATCGCCAGAATAGCCCCCATAAGTTGAGTAGTCTGGATCGATCCTCCAATAAGCTACGGGAGATGCTGACCAAAATCCCGAGTCCAGTAATTCTGACATCGTGATTACTTTTCTGCTCTTGCCATAAGAGACGGTCAAGCTCGATAGCCCTTGTGAATCAATCGGAACAAAAACTGAACCCTCTGGGAACATAGCGTTTGCTCTTTCTGCGTCGTGAGTCGCGTAAGAAACCTCTACTGCCAAAGAAGATGGAGCAAAAGACCCAGTGATAGGCGCTAAGAAAGTTAAAGTTGCTTTCCCAGCTCGATTTATTGAAACGAAGACTGGAACTTTGATCTTTGAAGGATCAGATTGATATGACAGAGCTATATCGTGGAAAGCTGCCATTAGATCTGAAGCGCCAGTGATTAAAACGAACTCCACAAAAGAATTTTCTGGAGAGGAGAGCTTGATCGACGAAGGATCAACCGGGACGTATTGTAGAGAAACTTCTCTTGATTTGCTCAATGCTAAATCAATATGAACAACTTCTGAAACTGGAACTCTCTGTACATAGACTCTGGGAACCTCTGAACCAACCACGCGATAAGCTCGGCTAGAAGTTAAAGATACAGAGAGCTCTCTAGACAGTTCATCAGATGAAGACTCCGGATAAAAAGAAAAGCCTTCTAGCGTGATCTTTTTGGGTAGAGCTTCAGCGAGCCCTGCCCAAGCTGGAGCTGAAAGCTTCACGCTCAAATCTGGGGAATTATAAGCATCAACAAGCGTCAGCTTCTCAGAGTCAGTCATAGGAAGTTTTGTTAAGAGATATGCGGCAACTTGAGAAGTAAATTCTGGGCGAAATGAGACATAAATTCGAAGCTTAGATGGAAGAGGAGGAACTGGCTCGTAGCCCAGATTTCTAGCTAAAATATCTAGCAGTTCGCCTGAAGCTGATTCTATATCCCAAGAAGAGTTTGATAAATCAACGTAGAATTGAAGCCTGTCATATAGATATGCTAAAACATCTAAAAGCAAAGAATCTGCAGAGCCAGGAGCACCAAGGAGCTTAGCTAAATCAGGGTCTGTTAAGCTTATGAGATCTGTAATAGCTCTAAACGCAGAAGCATAATCTCTTACAGTATAATCTGCTGAAGCTGTTATAGAAGGGACTCGAGCTTTGAGCTCGCCAGAGTCATAAACTAAAATCGAGTCTAATGATGAAAGCGGAACTTCTACAGTAGTATCATTAACAGTTAGCTCTAGTTTGTAAAAAGTAGGATCGTCTGGACTCTGAGAAGAGTATATAGGAGAAACTACAAAATCTTTATTCTGATCTGTTAAAGCTCGAGCTTTATGAACTCCGAGAGTCTCTAGCGTCTCAGCTTCCCAGTAAAAGATCCAGAAGATTATCCCTGTCGGGCTAAAAAGAAGATGTGAAGAAGCTTCTCTGAATTCCTCAACTAAAGTAAGAAACCAAGCTAAATTTTTGTTAAATACTCCATCACTCGTTATCACTCCAACAAAAGTCGAGTCTTTGTAGACTTGGCCATCTTTATGGAACTGACCCTGAATTTCTGCAAGCCGAATCGTAGCTGAAGACGGACTTGACTCTGCATATTGAATCTCTACGACTTTAGCTTGCCCGGTGAAGTTAGAATAAGTAGTATAAATCAAATCTCCCGACTCTAGAGCCCGACTTGTTAGATTCAATGCGATATAACCGTAAGTCCCTGGTGAGTCATATCTCTCCCCGAGCTCTTGAAATCGACGAAACGATTCTTTCACTCGCATAACTGGGCTGCTGAGTAAATCAAGATCTTTCGAGGCTGGCATTATGACTTAAAGCTTCTCATTCTTATTTTTCAATTCAATCACTGCCCAGCTGCCACTATGCGCTCGAAGACGAAGCGTCTGTATTTCTTTGCGCGATTGTATTGAGAGTATTCTATTGCAGAGAAAAAATTGCTCCTCCAAAGATGATATGCTCCGAGCCGAATGTTCAGATCAATCCTTTCAAGCTGCGCTCTAGAAAAATCTTTAGGATTCTTTTTCATTTCTTTTAAGAAGAGCTGAGCAGTCTTTGGGTGAATCTGGCATAATCCGATCTCTAAAGCTTTTCCTTTTGCATCAGGAACGAACTCACTCTCTGCAGCTATAATTGAGACCAAGCTCCAGAGAGGGACCCCATAATATTTACTCCAGTACAGCGCCCAGAAAGCTATTGAGTCAGCAACTGCGGGACGCACGTTTGGATTAACTCTATAAATAAAGGCTTTTGTTGAATCTAAGATAGATCTCTCAAGCGCTGAATGAAGAAGAACAGAGCTGAGAGTTCTTTCTGAAGCCTCTTTAGCTTCTATCTGAGTGTGAAGAAAAGTTCTTTCAAAAGCGAACAAAGTAAGTCCGCAAAATACTCCTACTATCACTGCTCTTAAAATATCTTTCATTGAGTCTCATCCTCTCGAAAGCAGCTCAAAACTCGGCTCTGGCGTCAGTCTAGTCCCTATCCAATTAAGTCCAGAGCGGCATTGAGTTTTTAGCTGAGAGAAGACCGAGACCGGTACTAAGACTCTAGATTGCTGGATTAAAATATGAGAGCCTACAGCTAGAGCGTCGTCTACTTCTAAGATCGGAAGAATCCTATAAAAAGATGAGCTGAGAAGCCTGAGATTATCTGGGACTACCAATCCCCTAGCTAGAGCAGAAGACTGAACGCTTTTTTGGACTGTTCCCCAATTAGAGCCCATCCCGAAGTCAATCTCTATCCTCGGGATCTCATAAAATCCGTCTTTCGAAGGGAAATACTTTAGAAGTCTTCTATAGAAAAACTCTAGATCTTCTTTTGTTAAGAATTGGCATCTCGTTGTTAAAACTTCAGGCAGATATCTAACAGCCCAATCTTTGAACTCTTCTAATAGCTCTTTTGTTCCAGAAAACAAAAAAGAGTCGTGAACGACATTAAAAATCGAGAGTCCAGCTTTCCTCCAATTCTTCCAAGCGCCCCAAGCCATCTGAAGCATCACGTCTGATGCGAAGCCCTGAACAGGGAAATTAAGTATAGAAGACTTAAGATCATAGAAGACTCGTTTGAACCTGTCTGGAGTATAAACGAAGCCCTCTAAAGCTAAAAGAACTCTCTCTCTCGTAACTCCTCGTACTGGATCACTCCAGCGCTCTGGAGTATTTGCTCTAGAAGCGACCTGATGTTCTCCCCACTGAGCTAACTCATCGATCCCTTTTACTTTTGAATGCAATAAGAAATACGTTCTCTTTATGCTTTCGGGATCAGCGTTTTTTATTAAAGCGATCGCTCTTCTCAGAGAGACTCCGTACAGAGCGCCTAAAGTCATGGTCTTAACCCAGCTTCTTTCTTCTGTTGTGATTTGATCCATCGGCTTATTATGAACTAACGAAGCTAAGCTCTTATATAGATCTTCTTGAGCTCTGAATCTGGACAAAAGCTCAGGGTCTTGCATTAAGAGAGCAAAAATTCTGAGCTCCATCTGAGAGCCGTCGATCTCCCCAACCTTCTCAGAAGGGCTCGGAGGGATAAAGAGCTCTCGGATATTTTTGACTTTATCGTAAGCATCAAATGCGAGTCTTCCAGCTTTGAAAATGACTCTTAAAGCTCCTACTTGTTGTAAGTTGGGAGACGAAGAAGAAAGCCTCCCGCTTGAAACTTGATGCTGATTATAATCACTATGAAGAATCCCTTCGTCGTCAGAATACCGCTTCCAGACTTCAGGGTCTAAGAAATTCGCCAGTAAGTGACGACCTGATCTATATTGATATAACGCCTGAATTAGAGTATACTCTTTTGAGTTAGGGTCTAATTTCTCTAGAAGCGCTTCTAAATTCTCAGCGTTAATTGACAATTCACCCGAATCAGTTCTTTTAAGAGAAGAAAGATCAACGCCCAGCGCTTTCAAAACAGGAACGACCTGTTTTGTCGAGTTAGGATTTGTGATCGAGCTCAGTTTTTGAATCTCAGCTTTTTTCTCTTCTAAGCCTTGCTTTAAGATGTCCCCCCACGCTTGACATTTCGCCCAGTCGATATGAACTCCTTTTAGTGAGACGGCAAAAAGAAGCTTCGAAATCCTTTCTAGAATGATCCAATAGATTGAACTAATCTCATAGCTTGATAAAGAAGGGTCTTGCTCAGCTATTTCCCACAGGAGAATAGGAGCAATTGTATCTAATACATTATAAGTCAGGTAAGATTCTGTGTCTGATCCAGCTTCTTGCTTTGCGAAGAATCCGTGTAGAGTCTGACGAGAAGAATCTGACTGAGTCACAGCTAAAGTATAATCTGGCCAGTAAAGATACCGAGCTGCCAGATATTTTAAACTTTTCGCTCGAACTCGAGAAGTATCTTGCGAAATGAAACGAAGAATTACATCTCCCCACCGAAACTTAGTAAAAAGATCGATCATTTGATCCTTTTGAGCTCTCCACTCCCACGCTAGAGCTAAAAAGTCGAATTTTAAGTTCGCTCCCAGGATCAAGAGTGTTTCTGGCGCTCTTTCTAAGAAATCTTTCATCAGTTCTTTTGTAGTTTGATCCCAATGAGTAAATACCGATACGATCTCTCCAGAGTCTTTTCTTTGAGAGAGAGCGATTGAAAGAATTTTAGCTTTATAAAAAAGTAAACCAGTAGTCTCTAAGTCTAAGCTCAAAGGACGTGAAAAATCAACAGCTTTCAGAAAATCTCTCAGAGCTTCTGGACCCACAGAAACCGCCAGTCTGGGGAGCTCGGTTCCTTGATTAACAACTTCGATGCTTTCTTCTTCTATCTGGAGCTTGAAATGATCTTTGAGCTCGCCAGATCTGGCTTTTCTGATTATTTCTCTCAGGTATTCGGAGATATTCTTTGCAGAATAATAACATTCTATTCCCCACCCGGGAATGACATCTGCTGATGCTGGCATCCCAATGAGCGCGAATGTTTTTGAGCCTTTAGTGATTTTCGAAACTGAAAAAGGAGCTGCTTTCCATTGAGGAACGATTGATTTCGATGCACTACCGAAAGCGACTATGACTTGCTCGGGAGTTAGATAAGTATCTAGTTTCTCCCAGACTTTTTTGCTAGCTTCTTTAAAGTCTTCTAAACTCCTCCCTTCTGGCAGAACACAGAAGAGCTGAGAGTCCGGACGATGTTCTTCTGGAATCAAAGAAAAAAGCAGTTGAGCTTCGCCTCGGGTGATAGCCTTGTGACGATCAATCAAAACTATCATCTATATAGTAGATAGACGGTGAACTCAACTCTCTACAAGCGCAGTATCTGCGATGAGTTTCATCAGAAGATCTTGAGGAGAAAGAAGACTGGAGCTCTTCAAAAACGACTCTCCTAAACTTATGCTCTTAATAAAGTCTTCAAAAGTTACTAGAGCTAAGTTTTGTAATCGAGCATCTCCTTCTTTTTGAGCTAAGAAAATCCCGCTTAATTGAATAAACTGAGTCGGTTTAACAGTAAATTCTACTCCAGCTACTACAAACTCAATAGTCTGATCTTTTGAAGCTAAAATAAGCGGCTTTCTCCCTGAAGCCCAGAGCTTATTAAATATGACTCGGCCCTTCGAATGCAGTTGTCGAGATTGTAGCGCGACTCGAGTCAAGCGGTATATTCCAGCTTCGAACTCTTGAAAAGTTAAGAAGCAATTTTGCGTTTTGTCAAAAAATTTCCATTTTCTTGCAATCGTCTTCTCCAATAAGAGCTCCGAATAAAAAGTCCTTTGAAAAGAAGCCCAGAATCTGGCGATTTTGATCGCTTGGACTCGAGTTTGTCCTATTGCTTTTGAGGGAACTATAGAAACGCCAATGACGTCCCAAGAGTGTTGAACTGCTCTCTTCTCGGTCAGAACTTGATATTGTTTAGGGATAGAGATTGCTAGTGGAAATATCAAGCTACGCTCTTTGTTTCACTACTGACCACAACAGTACCCACAAGCTTTTTCGCTTTGAAATCACTGAGAGCTAAAAGATATTTTAAAAGCTCCGAAGGAGTCAAAAGCGTCGAAGCTTTCGTTTTCTGGTGCCAGAGAGTAACTTCTAATCTTTTTGCTCTAAACAATCTAATTAGCTCTTTCCACAAAAGAATTTGCCTTTTTGAAGCTGTTTCTTCAACGAGCTCAAGTCTTGTGGGAACAAAAGAGTTTTTATCTCGAAACTCTAGATTAAGAGCAGCGATATACCAATTCGAGACTACTCGATTTCCTCTAATAAATGAAATAAAAAGCTCGGCTTCAGCTGGAACTTTAATGTCTAGCTTCACAGAAGCGCCGTTTCAGTAAAGCTTGAACTCCCATAAATATCCCTGAATTTCTCATTTCTGGCAGCTTGATCAACAACTCTCTCTTTCAGCTTCTGCCCTGCTTGGGAGACTTCTACCAGATTTTTTAGATAAGTCTTAACATCTCTTAATTCCGAAACGACTGACTCTTGATTAAGAATTACTTTTGGAGCAGGCGCTTTCTCTGTAGTTCTAAGCATCTGCTGCGGCTTCTGAGGAGCTATGATTTCTCGCTTCACTCTGTGTTCTTCTCTTTTCGGCGCTGTAATAGGGAGCTGGAGCAGTTTTCTTACCTCTTGATACTGTCCTGCAGCTATCAAGGGAGCAGCTTTTCGAGCTATTTCTTCTCCATACCTTGATTTAATTGACTCTAGCCATTGTTTCTGCTGTTGCTTAAGAGCTTTTTCGTGCTCTTTTGCTTGAGCTGAAGCTTTAAGTGCTCTAATGCCTTCTACTGCTGTCCACCCAGCTAAGCCTACACCAACTGCTCCGAGTGCTATCGGCGCTGCTGTTGCTAAAGCAGCTCCGAGTCCCCCTGCTCCCCCAGCTCCAAGCCCTAGCAAGCTGGGAATCGCCTTGAGAAGCCCGCCTCCTAATAAAGCAGGAATCTCACCTACTTTTCTCAGTCCACCGAGAAGGTTCTTGACTCCACTAAGCGCTTTTTCTAACAAGCTTCCCTCTTTTTTAGCTTTGCTTTCTTGCTCTCTTTCTTCTTTCGCTCCTTCCTCTTTTGTTGGCTTCTCAGCTTCGGCTTGAGTTTCTTCTTTTTCTCTAGCCTCTAAATCAAGAAGCTCATCAGTGAGCTGTGCAGTAGATTCTCGAACACACTGACATACTCCTTTTACTATTTCTCTAATTAGAGCACAGAGTTTTGAAAGCGCTTCAGCCTGGCTCTCAACTAATGGCTCTACTGCTTCTTTTGCTTCAACTTCTTCTTCTGTCGGCTTCAGCTGCTCTCTCTTCTTCGGCTTAGCTGCTTCTTCTTCTGTCGGCTTCAGCTGCTCTCTCCTCTTCGGCTTAGCTGCTTCTTCTGCTTCAACTTCTTCTTCTGTCGGCTTCTCTCTCTTCTTCGGCTCTGCTGCTGGCTTCTTCTTCGGCTCTGCTGCTGGCTTCTTCTTCGGCTCTGCTGGCTTCTCAGCTTCGGCTTCGGCTTTCTTCTTCGGCTCTGCTGCTGGCTTCTTCTTCGGCTCTGCTGCTGGCTTCTTCTTCGGCTCTGCTGGCTTCTCAGCTTCGGCTTCGGCTTTCTTCTTTGAAAGCGCTTCTTCAACTTTCTCTTCTGCTTCTTTTACTCCTCTTCGCTTTCTCCCTCGCTGATATTTCTTCTCCGTATATGTCTCAGCAGTTTCTCCTTCTTTCACGATTGGAACTTCTTTTGCAGCTCGCTCTTTTTCAGCTTCGACTAATAACTTTAGATACTCCTCGTATTTTGCTTTTTCTTCTTTTCCAAGTCGAGGCGTAGGAAGGAAAATCTTTTGCAAGATCTTTCTTAAAGGGCCAGGCTCTTTGAAATAGAGTTCTAGTGATTTCTCAAATGCTAGCCTCTCTCTTTCTTCTTCGGTTTTTGCTTTGGCTGGGAAAATCTTCTTCCAGAGCCAAGTCGATGCTGTAGCGAAACTCGGTACTCCTAATCTCGCGAAAACTTTCCCCATAGCTTCGAAGCCCGGAAAAGCAACTTTAAACAATCCTTTAAGAAACCCTCCAAGTCGACTGACTGGCCAGAGCTTGAAGATTCGCTCTATCGCCGGCGCTTTTTCTTTTCCGAGTGCTTCATACTGAGCTGCAAAGAGCTCTTTGAAGCCTGGGAAATATTCCTCTAAGAGAGCTCTCAGAGAAGTCAGCGCCGATTTCTGGGCTTCGATCGTTGAGAGAGTCGATTCAAGTGTTGACAGGCTAATCTCTCCAGTTTTTGCCTGCTCAACAGCAGCTTGTCGTAGTAACGGAAGCTCTTTAGCATGTCCTACTAATTCTTCAGCGAGTGTTCTTAAGTCTTCGAGTTTAGCTGGTGCTTCTAATCGAGTGAAAGCTTCCATAGCTTCGGCTTGAGGCTTTAATGCTTCTCTTATCGCTTTTTCCCGAATTGTAGCTGCGGTTTCGAGAGTCTCTTCTAAATCAGCTAAAAACGACTTTTGGTATTTCAGAGCTTCTGAAGCTGGAAACTCACCCCTCGGGATTCTCGGGAGGCCTTTAATCTTTCCCCGCTCGACCAATTTAGCTAACTCTCTGGGAGCTGCTCCCGGCTCCCAAGCAACTTGCTTCAAGAGTGTATGAAAGATCTTAGTAAGATCTTGCAGAGGTCCCTGTAAAGCAGCGGCAGTTTCTTTAGGTAGCTTCTCTAGTTTTTCTGCGCTTTCTGCAAACTGCCAAAGAAGCTTCTTGAGCTCTTTCGCGCCAATCACTGAACTAACAGTTTGTAAGAGAGTCGGAATTTTGCCTTTCTCAAAAGCAGCTCTTATCTCTTTGAGAGCTGGTGGAGCTTTTTCTGGAGGAGCGAATATTTTTTCTATTGATTGAACAAATTTTTCGTATGAGACTCTTGCTCGTGCTTTTTCTTCTTCACTCAGCCATGCGATTCTTTCTTCTAGATGCTTTCGAACTTGTTTAAATCCTCCAACTAAGCTCTCAGTTATTCCTGCAGTAAACTCTCTCACTTGCTTAGGGTCTGCTTTTGCCGCTGCAGCTGCTGCCTCAGTTTCTTTGATCTCCTTTCGGAGTCCTGCTAGAGCTTTAGCAGTTCTTTGGAACTCTTCTTCTAAAAACTTCCAAGCTTCCTTCGCCCCACGAGCTTTAGCTGCCGCTGCGGCAGCTTTAAGAGCTTCTAATCTTTCTTTCAGTTTTTCTTCTTCAGAGCTGTCAGCTCGGATCGTATCTTCGGGATCAGGCATTATTGAGTTCTCCTAAAAGCTTCCCAGTTAGGATGAAAGAAAGAGAGAAAAGGCTGGCGAGTTTCAGCAGAGACCGTGACTTGAAGCCATCTCTCGCCAGATGTTTCTGCAGTCTCATATATTGAATTACCAAAATCAATAGCATTGATTCTAAAAAGAAAATACTGAGAAGCAGAAAAATCAAAAACGACAACTTTATCTGGAGAAGAAGGGAGAGGGAATGGGACTTTTCCAATAGGGATCAAAAAGAACCTCTGAAAAGGGAAATACCCCTTCAAAGAAGAAGCAAAATCTAAAGCTGAAAATCCTTTAGCAAAAGGATCTAAAACTTTAGTAATATATTCTATACGAAATTTATTAGAAACATATTGATAAGTAGACCACACAAACCGCGCACTCGTATCTCCTGTCGAGCTCTCAAGCGGCGCAATGAAATGAGCTAGTTCTTCAGGGAGTGGAAGATTGGGAAAGACAAAGAGATCCGAAACCATAGCTCGGCTCGTTGGCGATCGTGTAGCTAGCAATTCAGTAGGAGTATCGTGGAGAAATTCGACAGAAACTCTAACTAAGCATTCGCCAGACTCGGAAGAAATTCTAAATGGCAGATAAGACCAGACCCCAACATCTTCGTCCGTATCAAACCCATCCCAGACTAGAATTAGAGCGGGAATATCAAAATGAGGGACGAATCTTTTCATTCCAGATCGAAAAACGACTCGTCTTGCATCGTTCTGAATAAACTCGCCGAATCTTCTGAATAAAAAGCGAGAAAGAGCGTAGCTCTGCAAGTACAAAGCTACGCTCGACTGATTATACGGGTAGTACTCCGTTTTAGCTGATCCTCTAGAACAGACTAATGTGGCGCGCTCTTAGCGACCTCTTCTTTTATTTTTTCTATTACAGTCAGAGCGGTCTGGTCAAAGGGCCCTTCTGGCTTTGATCCAGCTTCCCACCTAACTAAATTTACTGAATCCACACCAAAAGTCCTCTGCGTAGCGGGATTAAGAAGCTTAATCATTATCTTCTCACCCCGCTTGCCAGCAGCGACAATTTGATGAGCTGGGAAGCCGTCATATTTACGAATCCAGAAAGAAAAGCCCGTGAGATCTATCCAGATAACTTTTCTCATAACTTTCCTCCCATTATGCTCTTTTGTTTAATTTTTTCTATCGAAGCTTCGACCTTCTTTCTAACCTCTTCTGGAAGAACAAAAGTCTCAGTAGAAGCGCTTTCTGCAGTGCTCTTGCCAGTTTCTTCTGCGACTTTCTTCTCATATTCTTTGAGAAGAATCCGTCTCTGAGACGGCGTCAATTTCCTTGCTTCTTCAAAGCTCAACCCTAGAGACATCAGCATACAATAGGCGATGTAAAGATCTTGCAAGAAAAAGTTCTCAGCCATCGTCAGACCGCCGTGACTTTTCTTGGGCTCTCTTTTCAGCTCGATGCTTCAGAGATCCTTTTAGAGACTCTTTTGGAGATTCTTTATGACCACGAAGCTGCTGTTTAATGGACTCGGTAACGGCTTTCATCTCAGACTCTGTCAGTTTCTGGCCTGACTTCTTAACCAACATCGAAGGGAACGCTTCAACAACGGAAGCTCTTTCAAGGTCGTAGACCTTTGAAACTTCTCCAGGAACTAAAGTTATTTCTCTTTGCTTTCTTGTATGCCAGATCCAAAATGCTTCGCGATCAGAATCAGAGACTTCAGAGAGACGAACCCACCCTAATTTTGCTAAGAAGTCCAGCAAGACTCTGCTGGTAGAACTCAACGAATCTAAAGCTTTTTCGGGATGTTTCTCAGGGTGCGCTTTGAAGATGTTAGAAAGGACCTGAATCTGCCACAGAGTTTGGTTGAGCTCTCGAACTAATAAATCAAGCTCATCCACTTTCCTCATCACTTATAAGAATAGCTCTGCGGCGAGCTACTCTGCTAGCTCTAGCTCGGCCCAGAGAGGGATATAGACTCTCTTTGATTCTGAGGGCAAATTGAATTTAGTTTCATCAACAGCTGATGCTCTCGAAAGCCAATCATCAATCAAAGCTAAGTTTGCTTGAAATCTAGCCAACAAAGAACCTCGGACTGAAGCTCGTGGAGCTTTCGATGAGCCAAATGCTCTGAGTGGAGGCCTTGAAAGCGGTGGTGTGACAGGTCTTGGGAGTGGAGATTCTAAAGGAGCAATCCCTCCGCTAGAAGACAAAGACTCCAAAATCTTTCTGATTTCTTGTAGTCTGGCTTTTCGGCTCTTTACAACTTTTGAACTTTTGAAAAGATCCATTCTAATAAAAAGTCAAAAAAGCTTTTGATTGAACCAGGGATCTTATATTTTGCTCGAGTTGCCGAGTCTATTCGAGTAATTGAAACAAATCTTGGATCTTTGAGATCTACCCATCCGCCTTCGTGATGCTGTGCGTAAGCTTTGAGCTTGTCAGCTAACTCGTCTGGCACTCCTACTTCTTTTAAGTCAAAACGAGCAACGTGGATTGTTGGTATAACGGCGTCTTTCAAAATTTCTATGAATTTCAACTTATTTTTTCTTACAGCCTCTTTCTTGATTGGCTCCGGAATAAGAGCTGAAATACCAGTCTCGCCAATTCCGATCGGTCCTCCTCCGTGATAGTCAACTAATGAATCTGCTGCAATCCACTCTAACGCCCAGGGTCTAGAAGCCCAGACTTTCCATAATTCTGGATCATCGTGCTGTGCTAAGACCGATCCCAAGCCGTAAGTATCAGGATCTGTTGTGTCTGGATCTTGCATAAATTCTTTAAGAGCTCGCTTCGACATCGTGAGAAAGCCCTTCGCTCGAGTATCGAGCTCTTTTTTTGCCTCCTGTGTATAGAACTCGCTTGGGCTTATTTCTTGACCTGTTTCTTGATTGTCTTCTTGGATAACTTTGCGACGAAGACGTTGAAGCGACTCGAAAAGCCTTTTGATCTTGTTAGACACGCTTATTTTGTCTCTTCTTCTCGCTTCTCTTTTTTCGTAACTTTCTTGATCAAAGAAAGAACTTTCGCCCAGAATGGGCTCCTATTCTTATTCAGAGCTGCAGCCCAGAGAATCCTTCTCCGAGTTCTGACTCGACCTGGTTCATAAACTTTAGAAACGAGTTCTTCGGGGGAATAGACATCAGTAATATCTTTTCCTTCAGGGATCTTTAGCTGTCTGCCTAAAGCTCCTATTGTGCCTTTCTTTTCCATCTGCTTAATCGAAGCTTGAGCAAATTTTACTGGCTCTTCTTTCTCTGAAATGCTGACATTAGAAAGCTGCTTAATTCTTTCTAAGCGCTCTTTCAGAGATGTCGATGAAAGCTGAGTGCCGCAAACAGGACACTCAAAAGTCTCGACTGCTTTAGCTTCTTCTTTAACGCCAGCAATTATCGGCTTCGCTGGAGTACATACACTAACTCGAGTTTGACACTTCGGACATACAAATGTTTTACGACTGGGGTTAGCGATCCCTCTAGAGCCCCATTGATGTTTCAAACCAAACCCTTCGGGAGAAATTGCAATCCCGTTTTCTCTCAATCCTTTCATTCTTATTAGCCTCTCTTTATGAAACGCTCTAGAAATGACGCAGTATAATTATCTGCGGGCTTGAGTGAATATCCTAAAAGCACAAGCCCCTGAACAAAATGTTTCTTCTTTCTTTCTGTAGAAACCGAAGCTTTGTCTCCTATATAGACCGGAAGCTGAACTTTAAGAAGCTTTGATCTTAAGTCATAAGAGACGACTTCATTTCCATAGATAAGATACCTCAAGACGGTCCCATCTAAGCTGATTTCATCTGATCCTGACTTATATTTTCTTGACTTTAGCGCTCGAGATATAACATCTGAAGCGCTAGCATCCGTCCAGGGCATAGAAGTCTAATTAGTCAACAGGGTGTACTAAAAACCGGTCGCACCTGAAAGTTGTGCTGATCCGAATTATTTCTCCCGTTGCATAATCTAGAGCGATATCCGCAGCAGTAGTTGGCCACAAGCGAAAGAGCTCATATGCGAAGACTGGAGTTAAGCTGTAATCGAGCAAGTAAATATAGCCGTGAGTAGAATAATTATGAGCCCATCCAGCTGCCCAAGGGTAAACCCATTGGACTGCTTTCTGGAGCCACTCGAAGAGAATGTCAAAAGTGCCTCTACCCCCTTCTGGGTTCATTTGAGTAAGAAAGTCAACTCGGAGCTCTCCAGGAGTATATTTAGTCCCTTGCAGATAATATCTCTGCGTAAGTACGTTATCCTCGACCTCCGCGACTGTCATCGAAGGAAGAGACGCCGTCCTTCCGAAAATTTTCAGTTTTAAATTATCTTCTGTAGGAGAAGAAGTCTTCGGATAGAGTTCTAAGATGAATAGATTTTGACGAAAAGGCTCACGGTGCTTACTGGGTAATTCGCTCTCGCCATAAAACGGAAGCCAAGACTCTGGCATTACATCTTTAGCCATCTTAAATCACCCTCTCTTAATCTTTCAAAACTTTTATTGGTTTTTCAGACTCCTGATCAGACTGAGCAGATAAGAGTGCTGATAAGTCTAATCCAGAATCTTTTTCTAATTTTTTCTCTTCTAGCTGGAGCTCTCTAAAACGCAAAATCAGCTCTGCTGCTAATTCTAAAGCTGCTCTTTTAGAGCCAGCTAGCTTTTCTCTAGAAGCTAATAAATCTGCTAAGTCTCTGAATAACGATGAAACACCCGGGAGTTGCAGCTCTTTCCAAGCTCCTTCTTCGATTGCTTTCGTAAGAGTCTCAACAGCAGACTTGATTTCGTCGTCAACTTTTGTAACAGCTTCAGAAAGAGCTTTGACTTCTGAAAAAATCTCTTCTAAAGCTTCTACATTTAAGACATCACTTTTTGAAGACCAACGAGACATAATTAGTTAAGCTTCTCTACAGAAATATTTGTTCTCCTCCGAGGCAGAATTGAAGCATAGACGTCGCCGAGTTCGGAAATAGAAGAGTCAAATTTCCAGAAGAGACTCATAGTGTCTGCTGATCGGGATTTAGCTAGCTTCATGCCAAAGAAAGGTCCCCTGATCACCGAAAACGGATTCGATGGCATCAAACTCAAGCCTTTCATTCTAACTAGTGGCAGATGCCAGACTCTTTTAAACTCTACTGGAAGCAGAGCTGATCGATAAGAAGTCCTTGCCATCTCTAGTTATTTTAGCACGCACTGAGAGCAGAGAGTCCGATGCTTATTTAGCTCTTGCTTTTTTAGCTTTTAGAGCTACCCAAAAGCACAAAAAGCCCCCTGGATTTTTAGAGTAGAAAAATCTCCCGACTCTCCACCCTGGAGTAATAGAATAAATGAATAAAGCTTCTAAAGAGCCCAATTTCAGTATACAATGATTAAATTTGTTTGGAGCAAGAGTTATCGCAGCAGCTCTCCCTCGAGCGCAGAAATCAGCTAGCTCGAGTCTTGGATCTCCTGAAACTACTTCTATTAAAAGAGGGAAAAAGTTAAGCCCGCCAGACTTATCAGTCTCAAAGATCTGCTCAGCTAACTGATCAAAGACGAATCGATATCTCAAATAGAGCTCGCTCTTTTTGAGTTCTTTTGAAACAGTAGATCGGAAATTTGATATTGATTTAGAAAAAACTAAAGGAGGGAGATCGAGTCGAGCTTCGAGTGGGAGCTTTGACTGAAGAAGCTTTAAGAGAGTCTGACGTAGCTCTTCTGAGATGATTGAAGCTCTAAGCACATTAACATTTTAACAAGAAAAGAGGAAGCTGCAGCTCTCGCTACAAACTCCCTCTTCTCAGCGTAAGATTAACTTACAGTTTAAGACTCTACGACACTCACAACTTCAACTTTATATCCAGCAGCATCTCTATGAGGAATATAAGACAGCCATTTGCGAGAAGGATACTGAGTCATGATTGTATAAACTGGAGAAGAACCCATAAAGCCGGCATTCAGATTATGAGTGCAGTTAGGGAAGCTGAAGAAATGACCATCGCGATAGCAACTGACTTCTTTAGTAACACCGCTACCTACTTCAGTCGGAGTTAAGTTGAGCTTAAGCTTTCCATCAATCCAGAGTTTGAAGTTCTGAGTCGGAGTGCCATCTTTTTCTATATAGAGCTTAAAAGTCCTCATTTTCTTGTTCCTCTAATTAAGCTAAAGCTTCAAGCAGAGCTCGTTTGCTCGATTCTGTCAAGACGTAGGGACGATTAGCGCTCTGAGCTAGACGAAAGACTCGATAGCCCAGAGAGCTTAAATACTGCTCTTTTTCTGTATCGGCCTCTTTTGCATCTTGTCTAGAATGCCAGTACTCGCCGTCGACTTCGATTATCGTTTTTTGATCTTTTAATACAAAGTCAGCGACGTAAGGACCGATCTGCACTTGCTCGTCGAACTGGAGCCCAAGAGATGCTAAGAACTCCCTAGCTTGAAGCTCAGCTGAAGTTCTTTTGCCTCTCTTAGCAAGAACCAGATTTCCTTTAGCGCCGTTCTCTCGGTGAACTATCCGACGGCAGTCATCACAATAGCGCTTGTGGCATTGGACTAAAGGAGGAAGCACAAACTCTTTTCCGCATCGACGGCATATTCGAGTACGACGGAGATTGAGTGCTTTAGCATGAGCTAAAGCTCCATTTCGTTTTCCGTTTTCCTTAAGAACTTCTCGCCGACACGAATCGCAATATTTTCGCCTGATCTTCTTTCCTCTAGTCTTTTCTAGCAGCTGTCCGCATCGCTGGCACACTCTGGGCTTTGAGAGTGCTGCAGTCATGCACTCTACTGAACAGAACTTCTTGCGAAATTTCATCTGGTACGGAGAGCCAGAGTATTCTTTCCCACAATGCTGACAAACCCTAGTTATGACTCTTTGATCTTTACGAGCAAGAGCCGCGCAACGAGCTGAGCAGAATTTTAAACGATTTCTGCTGAGCTCGTGAGCAGTCCCAGAGTACTCTTTTCCACAGTACTGGCAGATTCGAGTTATGATCTTTGAGAGGCCCTTTCTTTTGCACTCAACAGAACAGTACTTGCTCCCTGCTACATGACTCGGCCTACGTCTATAAGTCTTGCCGCAAACCGAGCAAACGAGCTCTACCATCGCTTTAACTACTCTTTTATTATGCCTCGTACAGATTATTCACTGTAATCACATGATAGAAGCCAGGATCTATGACTTTATACCCCGCGGCCGTATAGACCCCAAGGTGGAATGCAAATTCAGGAACCATCACATCTCGAATCGGCTGGAGAACTGGAATGGCCGGAACATAAGGTGCGAATACCGCTCCTGCATCATAAATACTTGCCCCTTTCAGACCTACGAGTATTTTGTTCCTTGGCATAAGAGGGTCTACGTAGCAACGCCATCTCCTTGAAACAATTCCCAGAGGAATTAAGCCGTAGCCCTGGAGATCTGTTATGCCTGTATCACCCATAACTAGCAACTGCGCAGACTCTAAGAGAGCCGCTATATCTGGCGAAGTCACGATCCAGTTTGCTGGCGCTCGACGAGTCCGTCTGTAGATCTTTGCTGAAGCTTTTGCAATCTCTACTATCAAGTTCCGGTAGTAATCTGCAACGGGCCTTGGCCAATTAGCAGGAATCGCGCCGTCCCAGGTACTCGTATAGCCGGCACTCGTAGCAGCATTCAGAAGATCTCTTATAACAGTTCGGTCGAGCTCTACTCTCAACTCTCCAGACATAATCTCTGCTAGATCACTCTCATATGCAACATTATGAGAACTAAGATCTAACAAAGCTTCTAGCGTTGCAGTTGCGCGAAGCTTCCTGACTTCTACTTCGATCGGATATTTCTCTAGAGTCAATTCAAACTCCGGAGAAATTGGAAAGCCTTCAGTCGAAGTTACGTAAGAAAGCGTCACATTCGTGAAAGTAGCAGCTTCGTCATCATCGTTGAGTATTGTTACTTTGTTGCCAGTGTCTCTATAAGCGTAGATGTTAGTTATAATAGTTTTCTTATTAGATGAACCAAAAGCATCAGTCAAATCCAGCTCAAAACTCGTTGTGCCTACAGTACCCTTAAGAGTAAGATTACCAGTGATTGGATACTCTACTGACTTCGATGCCGTGCCTCCAGAAGCAGACACGGTAAATTGAGCCGAGTCTCGATTCCAGGGTTCGTCTTCTATATACGGGCCGCTGTAGTATGGGGAGAACGAAACATTACTTTCAAAAGAAGGTAATGCTGGAGCTCCCTCAGAGATATTGCCACGATTGACGCCGTGACGGAACTTTAAGAGACGAACTTGAGCTAAAGTACTAGTAACTGGCTGAACAGAGACCAGATCATACGCAAGTAAGTTAACTAAAGCCCTAGTTAAGACCGGATAGATATACGTTTCTAACGGAGCTATATTTGCTCCAGTTGTCAAGCCTTCAGTTAAGAGCTTGAGGCTGGCTGCTTCATTCTCAAGAAGCACCTTCAAGTTATACCTCTTAGCTGAAACGGCGCTTGGCGTTGCAAGAGGCGATGGAGCAGACTCCGTCAGAAGTGTTTTGCTCTCTCTTAAGAGCCCTTCGATCAACACCCGATCTTCAGAGCTAATCTCAGAAGAACTTACTTTATCAGGATATAGTTTAATCATCTTCCTTTTCTCCTTGTCGAACGAGTCAGCTCAATTAGCCGACTCATCTCAGTTTGGGGCTCACTTTCATCTAAAGAAGAAAGATTTGCACGAGCCTCGTAAATGGACCAGCCCTTATGTACGAAAGGGCTTCTCTTCTACTGCCCCACTCGTTTCAACTTTAGATGCTTCTGCTCCCTGGGGGAGCTGGGGAGTCTTCTTCACTTGCTTAGCTTTCCTCGCAAGATCTATCAATTTCCCAATCCCAGTCTTGTCTTCCTCTTCTTCTTCGGTTTCAGAAATCGGCTTCTGCTTAGTCTCTTCTGGAACAGGCGCTTGAGTCTGAGGAGCTGGAGCTGGAGGAACTTCTTCTTTCGCTTTTTCTTCTTTATCTTCGTCTTCTTTCTTGTCTGTTTCTTTTTCTTTGTCAGCTTTTTCACTTTCTGGTTTCTCTTTATCTTCGTATTCTTCTTTCTCTCCTTCCTCTTCTTTTTCGCCTTTCTCTCTCAATTGCTTCTGCAGCTTTTTGAACTTGTCAGCCAGCACATCAATAGCTTCCTTATCAGCTTCTTCGCCTTTCTCTTCTTCTTCTTTCTTTTCTTCAGTCTCGATCTCAGTTTCGCCAGCTTCCATAATCTTCTTTGTATCGATAAACTGGCTCCGAATCGCATCTGAAATATCTTTTACTTTCGAGTAGATGTCTTCTAGCGCGTCAACAACGGCGTTCCCAAACTCAACAACTTCGTCGCTCACGCCTTCTTCTTCCTCGACCGCAGTCTCTAAGTCAAGTGCCTCTTCAATCGTAGCTCTCAAGTCCTCTTCAGCAGCTCGATCTGCTTCGATTTTAGCTTCATAAACATCTAACAGATCTTGGAATGCATCGACTAAGTCAGCCTGATCTTTCTCTAGCTCTTCTACTCGTTTCTTGAGCTCTTCAAGTTCGCCTTCTGCGCTCTCTTGAATTGTTCCTAACTGCTTAACAGCATCAGTAAGAGGAGCAATAGCCTGTTCTTGAGACTCTTCAATAACTTCGCCCATCTGCCTTAAAGCTTCTCTAAGAGCTTGATAGTTTTGACGGAGAACAGAGATCTCATTCAGCAAAGTCATATCAGTTTTCTCTGAGACTATAGGAGTAGCCAGACTGATTGGGACGTTAGAAAGAATTTCTGATATCTTCCTGTTCATTTAAGCAACCTCCTTTTAGTAAGAAGTTTTGCGACTAAGATCAAACGTTCCATCGGGTTTTTTGGTAATTGACCCGAATAGCACATTTGAACTTCTTTTAATGATTCAATTAGCTTTTCTCTCTGTGAAGGATCTTGAGCTGAGAGCTTAAGCCCTTCAGTCAGAGTAGAAACAAGCTTTTTATCTTCCTTCGAGATAGTCAGATCATTAAATCCAGCCCACGAAACACACTCGTACGTAATGATTTTGAATTGATCGACATACTCTACTGACTGCCCTTCAACTAAACGTTTAGTCGTAGAGCCTACTCCACGAACTGAAACTCCTACGCTGACTCCAGCTTCCAGAAGAGTATTTAGAACTTGGCCATTAGGAGTAGGAAGAATAACAAAAGTCCCTCGAACTGTTTTAGATGGCTTATCAAACCACAAAGAAGTGATAACGTGTGAAGCTTCTTTCAACTTAGGGAAGGGCTCTTGATTATTTCCGTGGTCGAGCTCTCCGATGCATCGCATAGACTTGACTATTGGCTGGATTTCTTCAACAGCTTTTTCAACAACAGAAGCTGGATAATATCTTCCGTTGCCGGATCTGACATTAGCTCGCTGGAGAGTGATAGGGCCTACTTTATAAAGCTTCAAATCTGATGTCAATGAAGCTTTCGAAAGCCCTTCAACTAGCGTTTTAATGGGACCAGTCGGACTCTCCGTAGTTCTTAATTCTCCACTAAAAGCTAACTCAGGGAAATAATCAACTAGAATATCCATGCTGTTGCTCTCCCTCCCTATAGATGTTGTCTTCGACTAGCTGCCATTGTTCGTATTCCCATTCCTCACAGAATATTCTTTCACTCGGAAAAATCCGTAGACTCCCGCTGTCGCGCAGAGAAAGATACACAATTCCCAGAAGTGTAATGCTTTAAGACTTGATTCAAGCCCCATATATGCTATGAACCCCAGTAGCATCGCTAGAGTCGACTGGAATGCTTTAGATCCACCAAATACTATATCGTACCAGCGCATAGGGATCTCTCTCCTTCTTAAGAAATTTAGAAATCAGCTCTCCAGAGAAGAAAAGATCTCTTCAAGTTGAGAGAAGAGCAAGTCAGCTTCTTTAGCAGCCTCTAGAGTGAGCTCATCAAAAGCTTCACCCGCGTCTAGCTTACTCTGTAAGAAATAAATCATTGAATCAACTTCATTTCTTGCTTCATAAAAAGTGGTATATTCTTCTTCAGTTAAGAATGGCAAAATAGAAGAGAAGACTTCTAAGAGCTTCTCGCCTCGCTTTATGACGCCCGAGATTTTTGTCTCAGCTTGATGAACTAGATCTAAGCTTCGCTGAACTTCTTCGTCTCCCAGAGCTTGACTAGCAGTCTCGAATTCGCCCGGGATTCTCTCCGGCTCAAGCTCTCCTTCTTCCTCAGAGTCTTCTTTCTGCAGCTCGTCTTGCTCTACTAAACTACGGATTTGTTTTTGTTCTTGGATGATATGAGAGAGAGTCTCTGAGCCGGAGCATTTTAAGAGAACAAGCGCTAATTTTTCTGTTTTGATTTTAGAAGATTTCTTCCAGAGACTCGGAAGAGGAGGAGATGATTTAACTCCTAAAAGACTCGACACAAAATTGTCCAGAGCAGTCAAGTAAAAAAGATACAAGACTAAAAGAAGAGGATTTCTCTTTAGTTTCGGTCTAGAGAGCGACTTAGAGACTTGTTTAACAATATCTCTATGAGTTTTCAAGAGCTGCTTCTTATCTTTAGAAAGCTTTGACTTTCTAGAAAGAAGAGAAGCAAACTTAGCGAATAAATCTTCTTCTCTTTTCTGGACAGACTTTTTGAGATTCATTTCGCTTTCCCAATTTCGCCAGTTTGCACTTTGTTTACTCCACTGAGGTCGGGATATTCTTGCTCTCCTTGCTTGGGTTTCTCTTCTTCTACTTTCTCAGGCGCTTGAGCTTCTTTTTGCAGTTTCATAAGATCTGCTTCGTATTGTTTTCTAGCTTCTTCTGATGCTAAAGCTGAAGCCATCTGAGACAAGTCTGGCAGATAAGCATACCAAGCCTGTGAGCCTTGAATAGAGATCTTAAAGCTCTGCGGCGCATACCCAGCAGTATCATTCGTTTGCAAGTCTACAGTGATAGGACTAGAAGGAATCCCATAAAGAAGAAGCCCTGAATTTGAAAAGCCTGATGTCTTAGGCTCGAAAAGCTCGGCTAAGTTAGTAAATGCACCCGAAACCCCGACTGAGCCCGGTCTAGCAATATAGAGCAAGAATCCCTGATAAGCTCCATAAAGCTGATATTTGAGAAGAGCTCTAAAAGGTAATATTATAGTTCGGTAAATAGCTTGTTGTATTACTTCCGAATACTGTGATCGACTCGAAGGGTCTAAAAGAGCGACTGGAGGGACGAGATCTGTTTGAGAATCAGCATCAAATCCTAAAACATACGGAATTCTAACTGTTACGCTTATTGAATAGTTAGGCTCTGAAGAACCTCGCCAGAGACGAGGACCCCTCACAGTGAATATTTGAGCTGGATCTCTAACAATCCTTTTAACTGCTTCTCCAACGCTCTTAACCAGTCCCTCTCCAGCTTTTCCAGCAATCGCTTCGACGGGATAAAAAGGAGCTTTAACTAGAAAACTCAAGACTTCTGCTGCAGCATTCATAAACCTCCCGCCCTGAATCGACATAGCTAAGAATTGAAATTCAGCAGGAAAATAGTCTGAGAAATCGAAAGTAAACTGTGACTTATTTGTCGCTTCAACCGACATTGAGTCAACTGAAGCAATCATAAGAGGAACATACGGGAAAGCTTTGAAAGAATTGCCCGCTTTTCCTACTAAGAAAGCAGCAGCCAAAGCAGATATATTCAATCCTGACTCTCTATCCCAGAGCTGGAGATCTTCCCAGGGTTCTTTTCTAGACTCTCCCCCTTTAGAGCTCAGAGCTGCTAATCTTTTTGCTTCAGAAATATAAAATAAAGGATTAGTCGAAAACATCACTTTCCCTATCCCGGAGATCGAGAAGTTTGCCCAATTCATCCATTGATTCAACACGTTTAGCTGAACGCTTTGAGCAGATTGCAGCAAATAATAGATGTATAAAAGTTTTGCTCGGTCTAGAAGAGTGTTAGCAGATTTCTTAATCTTTGGGAGCTTCCCGAACTCGAACCCGCCTGGCATAGGGATCGACGAAATGATCTCGTCTGCCATCGTTTTGTGGACTAAGATCCCAGTAGTTTGATCTTCTTGAACAGAGGGAGAAGATTTCTTTCCCTTGTTTATGAGATAAAACTCAGAAGTAGTTCCCGTAAGACCTGGCATCTTTTAGCTCCCTTCTTCAGTTAGCTCTTTCTCAAAAGCTTTAGAAATCGACTCGAGTGTCTCGTAATCTACTACCTCTGATAGCAGCTCTCTTTTGATCTCAAGCCCTATGACCTCCATCTCTCCAATAGGAGATTCTGTAACTTTGTAATATAAAACAGCAGCAGAAACTATAAACAGCTTAACATAAAGCATTCTTGGCAAAATAATAAAGTGGAGTACTCGCCCTGGAGTAAGCCGAGCAGCTTGAGAAGCCTCTAGTCTGAGAATAAAGAATGAACTCGAAGTTTTTTCAAAATCTGGCGATATTTGAGCAAAAATCTCTCTGTACTCTAAAACTTTGACAGCGCTACGAGTAAAGAAGATTGGGAATCTAGACGGCCCTGCTAGAGCATCTTTGCCTTCTTGATAAGATTTTGTCCCTGGAATAGCAGTCTTATCTGCCGAGACACTCATCTTTCCTGGAGATATAGCTGGGATCTGCGTATCTAAAGCTTCTTGATTCTTCTCATCTGCTAAAAGCCCTTCAACGTCTTTAAGCTTAAAAAGGCCGAAGCCTTTTTCTGTTCCAAAAGAAATCGCTGAAAACTTACCAGCAAGCAGAAAGTCTTTAGTCCCTTTAGAAAGCGCAGTCTCAACTAAAGCATCTGTTACAACATCAAGCCTTCGAGCCTGCTGAGGGAAAAATATACTCTTAAAAAACCGAATAGGAACTGTAATTTCTGATTGTAATGCGCCGCTAAACCCATCTGCTAAGCTTCTGAGTATTTTTTGTAAAGCAGCAGTTTCAGCAGTTGTCACTACAGCTGGCTTATACCAAAGAGAAGAAAATAGACTCGACTCAACACAAACTAATCGATAGTAGTCAGAAATTGGAGATCCAGCCGGCTTAAACGTAGCTGGAGATCTTGAAGGAGTCTTGAATAAGCCTTGAAACATCACTGACATCTCTACGTCTCGGATCTCAAGCTCCCCCGTAAGCCCGCCCTCGTCGTATTGAGCTTGTTTGACAACCGGGAAATGAAGAATAACTCTCGTGACATACTTGCCAGCTTGTCTCTGAGCTAAGATCGCTGAGACCTCTAGATCGCCGCCTATTAAAAAAGCTCCAACTAAGCAGCCCAGAGTATTCTGCTTAAAAAAATGTGGAAGTTCTCTCAAAAGAAGATAGCCTCCTCTAGAAGAGAAAGCTAACATACTCAAAGCTTGGAGATATCTTTCAACATAATGAGACTGCTGCTTAGCAACTAAAGCTAATGGAGCGCCCCAGCTACTCCAGAGTAAAGCTGATGCTAAAGATGACTGGCCGAAGACCGTTATTGATTCTTCTTTTCCGGATCCAGATAGAGGCTCAAAGTAAAGCGTCAAACTTGGGACTAAAACTGAGACTTTAGAATCATGAATCGGTTCTTGATAAAGCTGAACAAGAGTATCTTCTGGCACCGTTTAGACTCCCACTTTCTGAGCTTGCCATCTTTCATAAGGAACACGATCTGCTCTAGCAATTTGAGTTTGAATTTTTCTTAAGACGTCTGGAGGAAAAACCATCGCGTCTTGCCTTGCTATAACAAATCCGCACTCGAGCTCCGTCATAATTTTATCTGGATCTTCTCCTAAAGCTTTAGCTTGTTCCATCTTCCACTCTGGAGTATAACCTACGTCAGACCAATGAATTTTGATAGGAACAAAATTATTAGCTCCCATCATTGCTCTATCCCACATATCAAAGAAGAATTGCGCAGAAGGATTATCTAAAACTGCGCCAGTGGAGATAATAACTATCCCGAAGGGCATTTTTGGCCTACTTGATGAAGCTTCTTGCAAAGAAGAAAAATTCTTTGAGAGAGTTAAATAAGCTGCAGTATAAACTTCATCTATTCTACGGCAAGCAGCAGCTTCATCAATCACTAACAAAGAAAGTGTTTCTCCCCTAAATGCATCTTTCGAGGGAGGCGAAGTCAAGATCTTTGAAGCATGAGAAAAAGTCAAGCTAAGCTTATTCCACGTTGAGATCTTGGGCCTCAGCCAAAGAGGCAGATATTGAATTGCAATCCTTCCTTTTTCTAAAAAAGAAACTGCGTCTTCTCGCCTTCTAGAAATTACTCCTGCACTCCAGCCAGGGAAAAGCGAAGCAGCATAGATTGAGAAGAGCGAAAGAAGAGTCGAGACACCACACTGCCTAGATTTTAAGATAATTACATAATGTTTTTCGACTAAAGCTTCGACAATTTCTTTAAACTTCGGATAAAACGTAGGAGCTATTAGTCCCTTTGATGGGTGAACAACTCTAGCATAAGAGAACCACTCTTCAAAGCCCTCTGGCAACTTCTGGAGCCTGAGAACTCTTGCAATAATTTCTTCTCTTGAGAGATTTTCTATCACTCAGCAATACTTCTCTCTTCTGGCTTAAGATCTTCTAAAGCTTTTCTCAGCTCAAGAGGGTTCTGACCCGCTCTTATCGCTTTCCAAATTTCTTCTTTCAGCCGAGCCCTTTCAAGATCAAAAACTCTCAAAGGCTCTTCGCTTGCAGAGTAGTGTATTCTTCCCAAATAAGGAAGCAAACTCGCTTCGGAAGCTGACGCCGTAGCAGCTGGAAAATCCAGCGCTCTCAGCACGGCTGGATCCGGACTATGGAGAAAATAGTATTGTCTCCCTTTCAAAGCCAAAGCGTAAGCAATTACTAGATCATCAGTTCGAGCTGATCCGTGCTTAGCCCCGAGCTTTCCTCCAGGGAGAATTTGAAAGCCTAAAAGCTCATTCACCAGACGATGACTTTTAATCACCTCCGGATCTTGCTTAATCAGCTCTCGGACTTCTGCAATTAGCATCTGTTTATTAGCGGCCGAGCTTTCAAATCCGTATATTGGCTGTCGATCTTTCTTAAAACTCTGATATAAAGGAGGAAGTTTGAGAGAAATCTTTTTCGACTCCCAGAACTCCGGGAGTTCTAGATATCTAGAAATCAAGTCTTTTCCAATTGTATTAGATTCAATAACAACTAAGACAGTTTCAAAACTGGGATCTAAAAATATTGAAGTTAAAACTTTTTCAACTACGGATCTTGGTGAAGTCGAGTTAGAACGAAATTCTAAAAGTTGAGTCCCGTCTCGTAGAGAGACTCCTTCTATGCCAGTTGCGTGGCCTCCAATCCCTAAACCCGGGTCTATCCCGAGTACTAAGTATCTACAATAGCGTGTTTCATCTTGATATCTCTCTAAACCAGAGACGCCTAAATAGTCTGTAATAACCGTGAACCGAGTGCTTCCTGACAAAGCTCAAAGTAGTCCTTTGCAGTAGAAAAGCAACTCTACCGAGAAGGAGCTCTTATTTCTTGCTGGGGATCTATGAATAATGTCGCTTCCAAGTACGGCTCCAAAGTGTCAGAATCCCAGATCAAAATCCTGCAGAGCTCACAAAGAATCCCAAAACCATACTGTTGATCCCAAACTTTGATCATTTCTTGCCGGCACTTTGGGCAAAAAATCTTTGAATTCCAATGCTCTTGAGCTCTTCCCATGTTTTAGCTCACTCGAGTTACTTTATATGACGTCATCCTGCCAGTCACAGAGTCATACGAAATATTAACGTCATACGTCGCAATCACGTTATTATCAGTTCCTACATCAGTGGAGTTTGAATAAACTCTGATCCTCGCACTAGTAAGCTTATTGAACTGAGTATGCCAAGTCATCTGATCTATATACTGATTTTCATTCTCTAGTCCTAAAGTTCTATTTAGCTTAGAGAGCAGAGGTGATAGAATCAGATTACATCTATAGTCTAACGTCGTGCCTGCGCAAGTGAGTCGGATAAAATAAGACTTCGGAACACTCCAGCCAGAGCTCGTACTAAATGTAAGAGTTGCTCTATAAATTCCATCACCCACTTCAGAAATTACTACTGTTGGAGAAGGATATCCAGTCCCTGGAGAAGCAGTTAAGATAGTAAAATCAGCTTGAGTCTTCCCCGTCACGGGACTCCCTGTCGTATCGAAAATAGCAAATAAGAGCTCCGTCGTTCCAGTTGTATCTAGCGGAGCTTCAGTCTGGTGAATTAAGTTATAATCTTCACTCATGCTCTGCTTCTAACCTCTAAAAATGAAGAATCTTGCTCAAGAGCTCTCGAACAATCCACCCTAAAGTACCCACTAATAGCCAGCTTAGATATCGAACTGCAGATTTCGCTCTCCCGAAGTCGCTTTCTAATGTTCTAATTCTTCCTAACAGCCCTTCTTGAACTTGCTGACTGTTAGAAAGCGGGTCTCCTCTAAGAAGAACCATCATTTCTTTTACTTCTTTCTCAAGTGACTGAAATCGGCTCTCAGCGGCTTTCGTAGAAAGTAATACTGTGAGCAGCAGCTTTTCTATCTCCCATAAAGCGCTCTGAATATCAGCTTTCGATTTCGTCTTCTCAATAGAGCTAATTGCTGACTGAATCTGCTCCTCAGAAAGCATCGAGAGATCAAGTCGGCCCCCGTTATTTAATGAGTCTATGATCTCTTTAACCGAGAAAACTTTCTTACTGCTATTGTTCACTGCTGCCGTTGACATCGTAGAAAGCCTCTCTCATCTGTGAGTGCGTGAAACCTATCTGAATAGAACAAACCCCTGCGAAGAAGTGGACTATGCTGCATACGAAATAAGCAAGTGCTAAGTTATGAGACAAAAGTAGAAAGATCAGTCCAAGAACTATTCCTAAAACAGCGCTTGCTAAAACCATCTTGAGCTTGAACAAAATAAAATGAGAAAGTCCGTACAAAACTGCAGCGATCAGAACGGTGAGAAGTGCGGGAACACCAAGAGACATCAAAAAGCTCATCAAAACTAGTCTGAAGATGCCCTCTTCTCCGAAGCATTCTACAAAGTAGAAGAGTAAAGAAATTAAAAGATTGCTCATTTTAGACCTCCTTACGGCTCATTGAGTCTAAGCTCCAAGCCATTCAATTCTAGAGTTTGGCCTGGCGATAAAATAATATCTGAGCCCAGATCCCAGAAAGCTATGACATTCCGATAGATAGGATTAGGATCAGCATCATCAGTGAGAATCGCATATCTAGCTCCCAGTCCAGAAGGAGGAAGATTCCCTCCGCTAGCTGTCCAGGAAAGATTTGCTACTTTAATATAGCCTCGATTTGCAGTGTCGTCTTCGACTAAAATTGGAAATCCTATTTCTGAAGCTGGAATTTGCTGTCCCCCACTAGAATACCCATTTCCAGCTGCGATTTCTTGTATGTCATTTACGATATTAGTATCTTCAGTCGGTGTGACCGCTGAAGTTGCTAAAAGAACGTAAAAGTTTGAAGGCTTATTGAGTCTGAAAGCCCACTCTAAAATTAGCTTCTTTCCTCGATTAGTGACTCCCATTGCTCATCTCCTTGTTGAGTGCAGAGCCCTGATAGAGAACTCGAAACTCACCTTTTTGATCTTTAGCAAAGATAACTCCACACTCCCTGCAGCGGTAGACTGTAGTATAAATTAAATCAAAATCTACACACTCGCATTCTAAAGATTTACAAGATGGACAAGCAATCATTTCTTAGCTGCTTCTTTCTCTTCTTCAATCTCACGATCTAAGATCGACTCAAAAGATGAGTCTAACTGCTTTTTGACAAACTCTAAAACGTGATCCCATCCCTGAAATGGCGGAATTGCTTTATCTTCGACGAACCAATCTGCTAGAGGCTTAGCAGTCCCGGTCCAGATCTCATCGTAAGGAATTTTATTTTCTTCTAGAAATGATCTCATCTCAGCGTCAGGGTCTTTATTAGTGTATTTCCTTATCAGTTCTCCACCCTGACCGCATCTGCCAGAAAAAATAACGATCTTTCCTTTGAGGCTCTTGATTTCCTCTAATGCTTCTTTTGCGCCAGGAATCAGTTTCGAAGTCTCAGGATCAAAAATCACTCCATCGAAGTCAACAGCAATAACAAATGCTGACTCATCATCTTCTAAAGCTCGCCGAAAAGTTCTCCGCTCATTACATAAGAACCATTTAGTCAGCTTTATAAGTTCTTCCATCGATGGCATAGTTACTTGACAATCCCTAAAGAGAAAAGCATTAAACAGAGCTTGGCTCCGAGTCGGAGCTGCTCAAGAGTCGGAGAATACTTTGAGAAGTTCCCTACAAACACGATTCCGACTGCTTTTGAATTATGTCCTCTGCAATGAACTCCGTCTTTATCCAAGCTCCTTCCCTGGCGTATTACGTATAAGTCTTTTACTTTCTCGATACCAAAGTGATATCCGATAGCACCCCAGCCTCGGTCTTTAAGATGATAAGCCCAAATGCTCTCCCAATCTGAAAGAATGGTATCATCACAAGCTGAATGATGAATAACAATCTCCTCCCAGACTCTAGAAGTCGGCTGAACGACTAGATACTCTGGAATAAGCTTAAAAAGATCAAATTTATGTTCTTTCGCTGTCTCACGAATAACAGCTTTGAAGCTCTCTAGCTCAAACTTCTCTCCCGGGCAGCTAGTATTATTAAACTCTCGATGGCAGTGAATAGTCTGTAAAGCTTTCTCAAGATCAAACTCTAGATCCACAAGCACTCTATTGTTCTCCCTCAGCCCTGTAGAGCACGCTCTCTATAGCGACTAGCGTGTCTTCAATATAGTCTTTTATAATAGCCTGCAAGACTTCAGCATACGCTTGAGTCCCGAGAAAGAAACTATAAGAATGAAGAACAAGCTGCGGCCAATTTTCTTCTACTTCAGCGCGCTCTTCTTGAATTCTCTCTACTAATGTCTTCCCTAGCTCTGGGTCGGACTGTATTTCAGCTTCTGAGATATTGTCTGCGAAAGCCTGAAACAATCGGTTAAGTAAAGCAAAAGCGTCTTCAAGCGCATTTGCAGCTTTTGAAGCGCGCCCAGACCCTGCAGTGCAGAACTCTTTATAGAGCCCTTCTAAGCTCTGCTTTTCTTTATAGGTAGAAATAGCTTCTTCGATTTTTTTCTGTTCAGTTTCCAGCGCTTCTTGTTGAGATTTTCTTTCATCTAGTAAAGCTGATTCTCCCAAGCAAGCTCTCAAAAAATTATCCATCGTATTAAGATAACGCTGATAGATCGCTTTCACTCTATCAAAGAATCCTTTTGCTTGAGGGATATACTTCGCTTGTAGAGTTGTTACTACTCGCTCAGCATACTTTTTGAAAACTAAGAGCTGAACTCGTAAAGCAGAGAGCTCTTTTTGATCCAGCGTTTCTAGTCTAGTAGCCGCTACTACTGCTTTTTCCAAGGCTGATAAAAGAAGATGAGGACTAGTACCCTTCCAAACCTCTGACAGAGGAAAGGGCTCGTTCAGAGGACGCAGATCACGAAGTCCTTTTGAGCAGAGAAGCAATTCTTCTTTGGTCTTAACCAGAAGCTCTCTCGTGAGCTGAAGCACGTTTTTAGCTCCCTATACCCAGCGAGATTATTGCTGCACCATTGCCAGAATTTCCACTAACATAAAACTTACAAATTCGTCCTTCTAGCATAGGCTCTCCTGGAAGAACCGCATACCACTTATTGTCGTTTTTTGTAAAAGAAGAAATATACACGATTCCATCTGGGGCATCTATCGTTGAAGCAAATTTTGAATCCCAACGAGCGTCATTCAAGTCAATTCCGTAAGAATCGACTCGGCCAGTTTCGGTCTCAACTGGAGGATCAGGCGTTACTAAAAACTTGACTGCCACTCGAACATTGACTGAGCTCCCAGAGCCTTTGATAAAAAGAAGATGGTTCTTTGGGACTTCACCAACTACCGTCACTGTTGTAGTCCCAGTGATCTCTACTTCCTTTAGAAGGAGTCCGCTTTTTACCATCGCTGAATTTACTCCCTGAAAAGAGGCTTCTTCGCGTTCACGGATTCTAGAGTCTGCAGCGAAGAAGCCTCATCGCGCTTGATTAGAATGTGATAGTAACGCCCTGTTTCCAAATAACGATCGTACCCTTGATGATCTCTGCTTCTCTTGCCGGCTGGAGATGAACTTCTACTCGGAAAGTAGCATTATTTCTATCATCGTCAGTTGTCTTATCAACTATTGCGTAAGCATCTACTGCCCCAGAAGTCTTAAGTCCCTCTAAGAATGGAGTAATAACACTAGAAAATCTATTAAACAGAACGCCAGGCGAATTTAACTCAAATGGGAATTCCCAGAGAAGGTCTCTCACTCGACGCTTGACGAAGAAAACTAGAGTTCTAACATTGACTGAAGTCAATGCCGACTTAACTGCTGTTCCTTTCTTATATAGAGTTCTAGCTCCCCAGATAGTCAAAGGCGAGTATCGTTTCGGCCGAAGAATGGGGTTTATATTCGCTTTAGTATAAAGCTGATCTCCTACAGTTTTTGAGATCCTCATCTGAGCTCGAGTTGCCCAGTTAAGAACTCCGCGAACTGACCCTGCTGGCGATTGCCAGACATTCGGTAGCAAGCCGAGCTGGATCAATGCCGCAAAAGCTCCTGGCATAAATCTTTCTTCGCCTGAAACTGGATCTATCACTCCAACTGACGGGAAGTAAGCTGCTGCACAAGAAGATTCTGGGAGGCCAAGAACACCTTGAATGACCTCTGAAATCGGGTCAGAAGTAGTAGCAATGACTTCTGGCAAGAATAAGAAGTCTTCTTCTCTCTTTGTTAAGAGAGTTAAAGCTGCCGAGTAAACTTGGGGATCAAATCCTGTTCCGGGAACTACTAAGAACCAGAAATCTGTTGCAGTATTATCTGCTAACTCACTATCACCTCCAAACGCCTCATCAAGAACTCCCACAATCACGTTCGATGGGGCAGTATCGCCTGACGTCCGAGGGTTATGAGCCGAATCTTCATAAAGATGATAGATCTCTGTAGCAGATGAGCTTGTTGGCAATGCAGAGATCACCGACCACTTTCCGAGCGATCCCCAGTATCGAGTAGTAATAGTACCCTCTTCAGTATAGAGCTTAGTTAAAGCCGGATGCTCTTCGTAAGAATTCTTCCTTGGTAAGTACATAACTTTATGAGTTAGAGTAGTTCCAGTCCCAGCAGCAAAATCTGGAAAAGCCCAAGCTGCATCAGAATCTCCCAGCATGAAAAGCGAAAGTATTTCTAGCGGATTTAGGAGCTTGCTGACTTTTGAAGTATCAATATATTTAGTTTCTCCAGTAGTGAGAATCGACTCAATAAAAGCATGAGCGTTCCAGGGTAATGTCGAGCTCGAAACAGTCCCAGGATCATAAGTATTTGATCCAGAAGTATAAGCTAAGATCCCAGATCTTGACCAGAAATTTTTAAGAAGAGTCTGCAAGTAGACTCCGTGAATCAAAGCTCTGTCGAGGCCTACTTCGTTCCAAGAGTCATAATCTGTGGGAAGATAATTTGAATCAACTTTTGCCGAAGCAGCGCTATCTACTCCCCTGAGGACTAACTCCGCGCTGAACACTTTAAGTGTCCAGCCATTCTGCCAAGAAGCTTCATTGACATCAGTCAAAGTGAAGGGGAAATCATCATAATCGTCCTGAGTGAATTCCTCTGGATCAGTATAGCCGATAACAGAAAAGTGTATAGCTGAATTATTAGTAGACCCAGAACATTCAACGTACCCAGCTAACAAAGTCCGAACAGGGATTGCCCAAATCTCAAACTGTTTAACTGGATCTGACACTGACTTAAAGACCGTGTAAGCTTTGCTGTACTTCGCTCGTTGTGCTGAGGGAGGGACTCCTTTCCAAGCTTGGAATAAACCCTTTCCATCTGTTGACCCTAAAGCCTCTAGAAGCGAAACCTCATCTCCTAAGAGGTTATAAGGATCTACAACGACGATCAAATAGCCTTGTGCTTCTGCAGAATAGAATAGCCTTGAAGGATTCGAGCTATCATCTACATTAAAAATCGAGCTCGTCACTGGAGATCCCCAAAATGTCATCAAAGAATCTAAATCAATTAAGAAATAGCTCCTTAATGACTTTCCAGGTTCTCCCACGTAAGTAAAAGCTTCTCTACTCTCTCGTTTAAACTGCACTCCTGGCAAGAAGAAAGACGACCAACTTGCCGTCTGACCAGTTGAGGTTCCATCTGCTCCAGAAGTCCAATAGTTTCCATTTTTCATATAGTTTAAGAAATTAGCTCGGTTGAAAGCAGTATCCAGAGCGTCAGTCGAGCCAGAAAGAGACAGTAAGTAACTGTGCAGGCGAGTTCCAAAAGAAATCGATTCTAATTGATCTGGAACCGATTTAGGCGCTGAAGCAATCTGCGGGACTATAATTTCTTTCGGTATATAATAAGATCCCTCAGAGTCTGATGTAAGATCCGTAAAGTCCGGATGGAAAGTTCGCTTAAACAGAACCGTTTGATTCGCTAATGCTAAATATTCATAAGCCGTGAAAGCTGCATCAGTCTTTGGAAGCCCAAATACAGCTAGAAAATTATCTGTAGAAGTAATGAGTTCAGCGCTGAGCGGTCCCTTATCTGCTGGACCAACTACTAACAAAGTTAAGCCAGGGAGAGCAGACCGGAGATATAGAGATTTATCTACTTCTTTTATCTCAACTCTAGCAAGGTCTTCATAAGCCATGCATAAAATCCTCTCTTGCACTTGTCAACTGTTGACACAGCCCTCAACTTGAATTTTAGAAATCGAGCTAAGCTGAGCTCGAGCTCCCTAAAATAACGTGGAGATTGCCGATAAAATGAGTAAAACTCGCCCCAGAGGTCCCTAGCTCTTCTTTCGTTCTTAAACAAAAATCGCAGAAGAGCTTCGTAAAGCTGTACAGATCGTTCACGAAATTAACAATCTCAACAGACCTCCAGAAAGTCACAAATTCTAAAGCTTCTTTTAAGTCAGACCTTCTGTATGTCTGAATCCCTATGTAGCAGGGAACTCTGATCGAGTCTTCACTCAGCGCAAAAGAATCTGCTCTAACGTCCCAGATGCTCCAGTAATTTCTTCTAGAGTACGGATCTTTTTTCAAAAACTGTAATGTAAACTTACCCCAGCCGCAGAGCCTATCTGGAATCAAGCCATAAGTTGACTTAATTCCCTCCGAGCCGGGAAGAACAAGCTCGGATTTTTTTCTTACTCCCTCATCCCAAGCTGAAGCAATCATTTCTTCAGAGAGTTTATAAATAAAAGCTCGGTTCTTTGAAGGAGAATCTCCAAGATACCCTGAGTCTAAAAGCTTATCTAAGTTCTCTAAGACTCTCTTAAAATCAGAGATTTGCGCAGCAAATGAGAGAGATTCGCTATTCAAAGATACATAACGAAATTTTTTTTGTTTCCCTCCGATTGTTTCGATTTCGACGGGAACTCGACTCAGTGCGAGACTGATATTTTTTCTATAAAAAAATGCAATCGGCGAGATTGAAAAGCTTTCTGAAGCCTTTAAGAGAGATTTAAGCTTTGACGTGTTGTCCAAAGTTGCCTCCCGTCACTAAATAGTCTCAGTGCTCTCTCCAGCTGAGAGAGTAGGCTCTGGTGCTTCTAACGAGCTCGATTTGCTTTGGACTGGCCTCAAAGCTTCGCTAGGGAGATTCAAAAATGAGACTAGCCAAGACGGGTTAACTTCATATCCCTCTATATTCAAGCCTCTTATCGCTGAGACTAGATCAAACCTACCTCTCATTGCTTCAAGCTTTGTAGCTTCTTCAGTACCTAATGGAGAAGCTAAAGAGAGGCGAAAGACTGGAGTAGACCTTCCGAGTCTCGCATAATGAAGTTTAACTGCTCTTGTGAACTCTGCACATAAAGCTGTTTGAATTGCTTTAACTTGAGTTGCGAATCTCAGATCTTGGAAAACCATTGCTTTTGCGACTTCTGCGCTTGCTTCGCCATAAATCAGCTCTTTTGGGAGTCCTAAAGCTTGGGCTAATTTGTCCCTGAACATTAAGACATCGTCAATCTCCCCGACAGTCCCTCCCTTTGCGAGACTCTCAACACTAATATCAAAGCCTTCTCTAACTGGGATGAACAAATCCTCAATGATACCTAAAACTAAAGGAGAAGCGCTCAGATTCAGTTCAGAATCAGGCTTAGCCATCAAAGATTTTCTCAAGCTTTTTCGAACCATCTGTAGATAAGCTTCTTGCTCTTTAGGAGGCATCTTGCCAGTTTGAACTTTGAAAACTAATCTTTCTGGCGCTCTTACGATCCTGTAAACTACCAATGAGTCCTCTAACAGTCGAAGCTGTCTCCAGGGAAGCCGAGCTCTCTCTAAAATTGAAGTCCCTAGCGGAAAGAACATATCTGGCTGAAGCCTGAAATGCAGAACATCTTCCAACTCTAGAATCATCCCGTTTCTTGATCTGACTTTTACTTCTAGATCATGAAAGTCTTTTATGGGAGTTGCCCAGGGATCAGCGAGCCCTTCTAGCCCGGTGACTGGAGTTTGAACTGAAGCTAATGTTGCTACTGGAGGGAGTTTTTTCTGAGTTGGATCTAAGATGAAATATTCTTTTTTGTTCTCCAAAACAAAAACTCGAGCAACTTGCTCTTCAGGGAGAATCTGATATCCAACAGCCCGTTGTCTTTCTGTATCTTCTCGTAAGAAGACAGGAACTAAGAAGATGTCTCCCATTTTTAAGAACCGACGAACTAACGCGGGAAACGTCATCCCAGTAAGCTCTTCGGTCTTTTCGATCCAGATCTGTAAAAGCTTTTCGACTTCTGAGTTGAAGTCTGGAGATTCACTGAAACATTTAAAGTACGTTGAAGGGTCCAATGTTCCGAGAACTGCCTCCCCAGAGAAAATATTTAATGCATGAGCAACTTCTGGAGAACAAAGCTCCATGAACTCGTAATCTGCATACCGTACTATTCTAGCATAAGCTGGATTAAGCAGACGATGATAGAGCGCTGCAGCAGGATGAGTAAGCGCAGCTTCGTCACCTAAAGCTCCCCATAAAGTACTAGCTGCAGCTAACTGGTCTTCTATGACAGTAGTAACTGCCTGCTGCTGCGGAGTTCTTCTAATTAGCTTCTTTAGCAAAGAAAAAATATTGGATTTATTGTTAGATCTATCAGCCACGGTCTTTGATTCTCTCCTCTGGCAGAGACTGGATCAACGCTAAAACAAAATTGACAGTATGTTTAACATCGTCTAAATTGATGATACTCACGGGAGAATGGATATATCTAGCCGGGATACCTAACGGAAGTGAAAGGATTCCCAACTTGAGCATACAAGCTCCAGCTTCATAAGCTCCTGAAGTATAAGCGAAATGATATGGAATCTTAAACTCTTCAGCTATTTCCGCTGCAGCGTCAACCATAGAGGGAGAAGTCGCTAGAGAAGCATCATAAGTAGAGATAGAAACGCCCTTTCCCAGTTTTGAATAGTCTTCTCTTCTAGCTCTTGAAAAAGTACAAGAAGAAGTATCTATCGAGATCCCCAGCTTAATCGGGACTTTGAGTCTTTGTAAGAGAGCTTCTATTCCCCTCTTCCCAATTTCTTCTTGAACAGTCGCAGCTAGAATAACAGGAGTCTGCAATTTCATCTCTTTAAGCGCTCTTGCTAAGAGCAATAAAGCAAAGACTCCCGCTCTATCATCGAAACTTTTTCCAAAAGCTAAGTTTCTTTCTATCCTGCAAGGAGTCTTAAAGACTCCCATCAAACCCACCCGGACTTTCTTTACTAGATCTCGCGGAGTATATTCTGACCAGCCAAAGTCGATATACAGATCATCGAGAGACAATTGCGAAGCGATCAATTGCGCTTTAATATCCTTTGCTTTTTTCTCTGAAGCTATTACTCCAGTGAGGTCTCCATCAGAAGTACGAACTACAACTTCCGCGCCAATAACATCAAAGGGATTAAGCCCGCCGACGGGAGCAAAAGAGGGCAAAACTCCAGAGCTTCGGATAACAAATCCCACCTCATCTTGATGCGCAGAAACTAAAACTGCCGGAGACGTTCCCACTCCTCCTATAGTCACGAAGATCGTGCCAAATACATCTTCCATAACAGGCAGTCCTATTGACTCAAACTCTGAACGAATGATCTTCCCGACTTCTTCTTCTCTCGAAGAAGGGCCAAAAGCTTCGCTCAATTTTATCAAAAGCGGAAGAGAATCGTCTGGAATTCTATCAAGCATAATTAGAATCTAAACTGATAAACTAAAGGCAATGCTTTGACTTTAATCGTCTCTGAAGGATGAGCAGGACAGGCGAAATTGAACTCTTCAGGGAGATTTAAACCGTAAAGAAGCGAGCCATCTGGCTTACGCCCCAAAGTAAGCGCTGACATTACGTTAGCAATCTGTCCAGAGAGTCTCGAGGGCAAAGATTTTAGAAGATCAACTTTAATCTGCGAGACGGGGAGCTCGTTTCCGTTTGAGTAAACTTTTGCTAGACAAATAGCAAACAGAGTAAAGAAACTTCCCGTGTAGAGAAGAATTTCAAGAGAAGCTGGAGGAATTACAAACTCAAGATCAACAGTCTTAATAGAAAACTTTAGAGTCTTTTGCGATGTCAGAGAGCAATTGTTCTCTGCTAAAAAGCTTGACAGCTCTTCAGCATTTAGCGGCTTCCAAGCGACTCTTTTTGAGATATCTTCTTCAAAAGTATGACCTGCTGGGCATCGTATAACAGCTGTTAAGCCATAGGACTTTACAAAAGTAGCCATATTCAAAAAGCTCTGATCAACTGAAGTCCAGTTCGTCGGAGGAGTCACGGCTGTTTTAACTAAGAAACCTGAAATTAAGCTCTGGATCAAAAGCAGCCTTTGATCTTCATCCTCAAGATCAAGTTTAGGCTGAAACTCTGCTGGAACCGAAGACAGAACAGGGAGGAGATCAGTTACGGGAGGAAGCTTCTTTCCTAAAGAAGATCTTAATGTCAAGAGCTGCTCTTCCTCAAACCCCGTGATTTCTTTAACCAATGCCGTCGCGGGAGAGCTCAGCAGACCTCTAGAAGGAACTTCAAAAGACTCCGCTCCAGAAGCTAGAACAGAAAGCACGTCAGCGACGCTTGCCCGTTTATCTGGCTGGTCGCCTTGAAAACTCTGAGTAGACTGCGCAGCTGGCTTTATGAGCTTATTGGGATCGATTTCTTGAACGTCAATTTTATTATTACTCATCACTACTCTCCTTTTGGTGGAATCTGCGTACTAGGGATTACAATCCCCGCTTCCGCTGCTCGAGCTTTTTCTACTGCCGATTCATAAACTTCTGCAACTCTAGGAGGCAAGTCTGGCTCTCTCACATAAAGACAGTTCGATTTCGGAACTGTGACCTGAGCTTCAATTTTATCTGGCAGAAGCGGAATGCCTATTGTCTCTCCCGAAGGCTTAGCGAAGAGAGACATCGTTTTTGTTACTACAAAGCACTCTGGAGATTCGGAGACGATTTCTCCTACTAAGAACAGTCTCGCAGCCGGAAAGATCAGCAAGATCTTTTCTTTCTTTAGAATATTATCCGGTTCCATTATTACTCCTTTTTAAGAAAAATTTCTACTCCAGCTCCAGCTAAGCTTGACTGAAAGCTGGGCACTTGAATGTATGGACTAATAACAATCGACTTGAAGATTTCTAGCTCAGGCTTGAATATCAAATAGCTCAGCCGATGATTCTCTAAATCGGCTGTGACTCCTGCTCCCCACAAAAGCCGGGCCTTCAAACTCAAAAGCGAAGGCCTCTGCTCTTTCACAAACACTTGATTAGACTTCGTTACTAAAACAAAGTCAGCATCAGTTGAGTGTAGATCAAAAACATATCTTTTAGCGATACCGATAATCGAGTCACGCGATGAAGAGTCTTGCTGAACTACTTGAAAGGCGACCACTTCGAGCTTCTTCTTGTTTTTCGCGGTTCTTGCTACCCATTCCCAAGATACAGGCCACGTAATCGGAGTATGATCCATAATTATAACTGTCTCGGGCTTTACTTCTTTAAAAGCTCGTTTCAAACGATTAACAAGCTCCTCAAGCTGGAGAATTCTCAAAGCTTTGCTTTTAATCTCATCTGTCAAGCTGTCACTCACAGCCTTCGCTAAGTTAACTGTGTCATGAACATAGACAGTTTTGATCTCGGGGCTCGGCTGACTTCCCCTATGCCGAGGGAAAAAGATCACTAGAGCAATAGCTATCATTAAAACAATAGCTTCAAGCTTGAGGATCTTGTTTAAATTCAACCGAATCAGCATCAAATTCTTATTATTAAATAGATCACATGCTAGGCCCTGGATAGAGAGTAACGAGCTTAGTAACAGTCGAGCTAGCTTTTTCTGAAAGAGTCAATGCTTGAGCTTTGAGCGTAGCTTGAGAAGGAAGCACGGGCTGCAGAGCTTCCATCTGCTGAATCATTTCTTTAGAAGCATCATCATATAAATTCCAACCATCAGGATTCTCCGAAACAATCTTAAGGACATTGGGATCTTTCTCTTTCATTATTTTAATCAGATCTTTTTTAGAACTCACTGAAGAAGAGAACGTAGAAGAAGGCTCAAAATGCATGGGATCAACTTTGCTTGTCCAGTCGCCTCCCCATATAAATCCATTAGACTTCATAGTTTTAACTAAAGTAGCCGGCTGATCGAACCACATCCAATTCTCTTCGCCGTACTTAGCTTTCGCTGCTTCAACTGCGGCATCTCTGTTACGATTGAACTGATTAAGGGGCTTAGTATGATTAAGATCTAGCGCTACTGCTAAGAGATGCCCTTTCCAAGAGTCAGGAGTATACTTCGTCTTTGACTCTCTAGAATCTCTGGGATAATAAGTACTGATATTTATCAGAGTAGTATCTGCGCTTAGATCTTCAAAAACTGCATACAGGGCTAAGACAACTTTATAATGTAAATAAAAAGCTCCCAATTGAGAGAATTTTTCTGAAGCAACTCGAACAACTGATTGAGAAAACCAATTTCTAGAAACTAAATATTCTCCCTCAATATGTGACTTAATTGGCTGAGGATCTCCGAATAATGCAATAAATTGGCTCCGAGTTGCAACGGGCATAACTGCTTACCAACCAAAAGTCTCTGCCACTGACTCCGCTGTTTCCACTGCTTCGCCAGCTGCAGGATTAAATCCGAACCCGAACCTCTCTGCAACCGTTGCTGCGTAAGAAAGTACAGAAGATATAACAGAAGACTTTTCTTGGGGTTCGTCGCCTCCTACAACCCAGGGTGGTCTATACCCTGTAAAGACTACGAGAGGATAAAACTGCACCGTCGTCACTAAGGGACCAGAACCCTCATAACGAAGCGGATCTATAGAGACCGAAACTGGAAGAGCTAAAATGTGAAAAGAAAGAACTCCTACCAAAGCAGATAATGATGCCTGAAGACGATCTAAGATAGAGAGTACATTGCTGAGTGCTTTGCTTTTCTCTTGATAGCCCTTTTTAGTCACAAACCAAGGCTCAGCAACGTTCTCTGGCTTTCCGCCTCTTTGAAGTTTCTCTGCTAGAGCTCTTGCACCCTGAACAGCTAAAGACGTTGCAAACCCTAACGGATCTTGAGCTGCTGCTAGAACAGCATTTGCTCCAGCAGCAACAATAGCTGGTGCTTCTAATAAAGTTTCAGTCCATTTTTCTCCGATCTGCTTAAAAACCGGATGTCGAGTCAACATTTTTGCTAAAACAGCAGAATCGGATAAATCCGGAAAAGTTGTTTCGGTCTTTCCTGGAGAAGCATCCTCTTCATAGAAAAGACGCCGCATCAAGAAATCCATATCAAAAGGAGTCAGCACATAAGAAGATATTAAGATTGCTGCATCGAGAGGAAGAATAGGAAGTCGAATTCTTCTGATCTTGCCTCTTGCGAATAGATCCGAGTCCATTAGAAAATTATCCGAAACATATCTCATATAACTACGAAATAAAAGCTGTGCGGGAAGATTAACTGGCCCTAAATAACTCCAAAACCGATCTCTAGCTTCGCTCGGACTCATTCTCGCAGCTTTTGGCGAGAAAAGCGGGATCTCCTTGAAAGTAACAGAAAATTCTTGGCCAAAGCTCTCTGTAGAGAGCTTTACTGGAACTTGTACTCCAACTACCGTCCCCGACTCTTGGAAGTCGTATGCTATCGAAAGACCCGGCAGATCAACTGATCTTACTTTTAAAGAAAGAAGCTCGGAAGAGACTTTTAGCTTCTCTTGCCAATCGTCTGCTGACTCTGGCAAATCGTCGTTTTTATCGAGCTCGCCGAGAATCGTTGAAGTCTTTTCTACTGCAGGGTAATATTCTGCTTGTAAAAACTCTTCTGGAAAAGTAAACCGAGTAACCCAGAAGTTTTGAGATAAAAATCCTTCTGGTCGGATACTAATAGCGGAATATGCCTTCTCCAGAACCTGAAGACCTAAAGCTTGGATGATCCAAGAAAATTCTTCTGCAGCAGCTGTTCTTTGCTCTGATCGAGCAAGCCATGCTTGAAAAGCAGCAGTCTTCTGGTGAATCAGCTCAGGAAAAAACTTCTGCTCGATCTCTTTGACTCGAGTCGAAATCGAAAGGACTTTCGATGCGACTTTTTCTACGTCAGAAGGCTCTAGAGGAGTGGGTGTTGTTGTATCTGCCATCGCTTAACCCAATACAAACTCCTGTAGATCAGCTTTTAAGTCGTCAAAAGTTCCAGCTCCACGAGAGAGTCCCAGCTGGAACTTAAATTTCGGATCAAAAGGCTCTACATATCTTCGGCTTCCTTTATGAGGAACGAGGAGCTCGGCCCAGAGGTAATAATCAAGTTTCTGTGTTCTGGGATTAAGCAAGTTAAAAAATTTTGCTCGAGAGAGAAGCTCGGGTTCTTCGGCGGCTTTGTCTTCTCTTTTCTCTTCTGGAATTTTGAAGAGTCCTTTAAACCCTATTTCTCCCCCTGGATGTAACACTGCTTTTGGACCTTCTTGTTCTTTAGAAGGAGGCAATGCGCCATAGACCTCTCGACGAGCTTGTCTCAGCTCTTCTTCTCTTTGAAATTGTCGAACTCCAGGAGGAACTTGTTTTGCACGCAGTCTCTGAATGAATGTTTTGAAAGTCGTCTCCCTCTCTGGGAGAGCTCTTCCTAAAGCTTGATCAAACTCGTCTTGAACTGCTCTCCCGGCAGGGAATTTTGAGAATCGCAGAATAACAAGGGGACTTCCCTCTTTTCCTCGCAGTACGAGTCGGAAACTAAGAGGTGGTTCTTTAAGAACTCCCAGTGAAGATTTTCCCGCAGCTAAAGATCTTAAGACATGCGACGTCCAGGGATCTTTCAGCTTAATAAAAGAAAGTATATGTGATCGTTTTATACCGAGCCATTTAAGCAGCTTTTCTAAAACCGCGAAGAATCCGCCCTCAAAAACCTGCTGCGTTGTAGGAGCTTTAAAAGCCAATTTTAAATCTCTAAGTGGATAGAGAGCTTTGTCTTGCTTAAAAGCTGCCAGGGCATCTCCGAAAAAGATCTCTTGTCCCGGCGAAAGCTCAGCTGAGATATCCTGCGAGCCTGCTTTTTCTAGCTCTTCGATAGCTTCTTTGACTTCAGGGATCGACGCAAGCTCTTTTGTTGTTGTCGGTTTCTTGGGTAAGCCTTTAGTCTGAATAAAGAAAAGGCTAGCTGCTCGGTTAATTTTCTTAGTTGAGGGATCGTACTCTGGCTTCTCAACAAGAGCAAAAGTCTCCGCTCGAGGTTCGCTTGTTTGTCTGAAATAGACCGAATAGTAACACCAAAAGAGAATTTCTCCGGTCTCAAGAACTACTATAAATGGGAAAAAGCCATACAACCCTTTCGTATAACGATGAGGGTGAGTCAGAGTCTTCCTCGGAATAGCTCCTCTTTTAGCTTCTATAATGCGATCTGTATACTCAAACAAACCAGCTTCTTTAAGATCATCGAAAATTCTCTTCTTGAAAGTCGCAGAAGAAGTAGTAAATGTTAAGAAAACTGGCTCGGCTTTTTCTTCCTCTGGACGCGCTGCTTTATCTTTTAGATAAGCTACTTTATCAAGAAGCTCTTTATCATCTTTTGTCAGAGAGAACCACAGTGGATTGAGAAAATACTGATTATAAGCCTCTTTCAAGATAGCTAAAGACTCGACAAAAACTTCTTGTTTATAAGGGATAATAAAGTCTTTATCATCCTCTAAAGATTTCAGCTTAGCGAAATCCAAAATCACAAATCGTCGTAAAACTTTCTTCAGTGGCTTGATCATCTTTGCTGGTCTTTCTCGAACTTTTAAGTCCCTCAAAAGCTCATACTTTCTCCAGTCGTCTCCAGTAAAAGAGAAATAAACTACTGAGCCTTTTGGTAAAATTTTCTCTTCTTCAGTTATTAAGAAAAGATAATCTTGAGCGCCGTGTTCAGATAAGAAAGTTTTTAATCTCTCCGTCGCTGGAGCTAATCCTTTCTTACGTCTTCGCTTCCAGACGCCAGGAGCTAATCTCTGATAAAGACGTTTTATATTATTCCAAGCGGCTCTCCGAGCTTCATCTTCACTCAAGCCCGCTTTTAAGACAGCATTCATTGTTCGAACTGCTATCTTTTGTGCTCCTTTAGGAAGATTCTTTGCCCAAGTCGGGATGTTTTTCGGAAACTCGTATGGCATGCTTAAAAGCCTCCCTCTCTAAATGACTTTTTCTCTATCAAATATCTCTAACTGTTTAGCTGAATGAACTTCGCCGGGAATAAATCTTTTTCCACAAGACTGACACTTCCAAGCCATAATCGCTATCGGAGTAGTATTCTCACTTCTGCAGTACGGACATTTCTTAGGAGGAAGCTTCTCTGGCGAAGGAGGAAGTGAGTGCTTCGCTTCTACCGGTGCAATTCTGAGCCGAACTTGCTCAAGCAATTTCTTGACTCTTTCATAATGATCATTCATATTCGTTATCCCCACATCGGAAGAGGTCCCGGAGATATCGCTAAGAGTTCATCTAGAAGAACAGCTTCGTCACTTTTAGCTTCGTCTAAAAGAACTGACCCATCTTGAGTCAGATCTAGCGGCCCTACTGGAAGCGTCTCTCCAAATCTCGACCTAATTCTCCCTAAGAACTTTTTCATAAATACTGTGAGATATCTTCTAAGCCACTCCCTCTCGACGCCTTCGATTCCCAGTTCTGTCTGAGACTTTGTAAAAAAATCCGTTGAATCTGCGAAAGAATATCTAAAAATTATCGCAACTTGCTCAGAAACAGGAGGATGAGTTAAGATGTAAAAGCCACCCTGAGCTTCAAAAATTTCCCAGGTAGGAAAAAGCCCAAAAGCTTGGTATATAGATCGTAAAGCGCTCAAAGCTGCCATAGCTGTTGAGAGAGCGCCTAAACCGGCTATACCATAGATACCCAGAGCTCTCGGGTAAGCCACAGGGAATCCAAGACCTGTCTGCAGCGGGTATACGCCATAAATATCCATAGGAGATTTAATCTCATATTCATTCGGGAGAGGAATAAAAATCTTCCCACTGCTTGCCGGGACCATTATAGTCTTGACTCTTGGTCGATACTCAAATAAAAGATCCAGAGCTCGGCGAAAAACTCGCTTAGAGAATTCGCCCTTTAAGACATCTTCGTTTTCTAGCACAATTGCGGGCTCGCCAAGCTCAATAGTAATTTCTTCTACTAGCTGTTCAAACAGCGCTGCCGTCTTAGTTTTTCCCCTTCACTTCCATAGGTTGATAGTATCGAGTAGACTTTAAGTCGTCTATGTCTATCCCGACGCTTTTTCTTTCGCTTTCATTAAATAATGCTGAAATAGCATCGACCCAGAGAGTATAGAAGAGAATGACGTCGCGGCCGATATCAGTAGCCATTTCTTGAGCATACAACGCTAGCTGGTGTTTCCAGCTTCTTCCTCGACTCTTCAGCCAATCGTTATAACTCCGAAGAGTCACTAAGAGCTCACGCTTATAATCTGCTTGAGACATCTTATTGAACCAAGTATCAACCCACTCTTTATCACTCGAGACTCGAGCCCCAAGAATCGTCCAAGCTTCTGGTGAATAAGCTGTAAAGATAAGATGATATCGATCTTTTGTAAAAGGATGCTTTGATTTTGCTATACCGAAAACTACTGCGGGTCCCACTACAGATTTTTCTAGAGAAAGCTTAAAAACTGGACGCTCTGAGACTCCTGACTTTCCTGCACTCCAATCCGCGAACCAATCGCTCTCCAGCTCTTTTGAAGATTTTGCTTGTAAATCTTCTGTAATTGTTTTAGCTTCTTCAACTAGAGCGCTTATCGATCTAGCTGCAATTTTAAGAGCTTCAGTTTGCCTTCGGAGAGTTTTTCTTTGTGCTAAAATCTCAGGCGAGACGCCAAATCTTGCTGCTTGCTCTTTCTTCCATTTTTCTAGTGCATCGCCTCGCTCTGTTTTAAACCCTCTGATTGCTCGATACATATGCTTTTTCTCCTCTTCGCTTACTCCATACGCCTCATGACCTCTGGGCAAACCCAGAGTTTTCCTAAAGCGATACATCGGCGGTCCCTTCTTAGAAATCAGAGTCTCGGAGCTGCGTTTAATACGAATTGACAATAGCTTGACGAAAATTTTATCATCTGTCTTTGAAAACCCTAAGCTTCTTAAAAGATCCCTCCCTAAATTTATTGGACGCTCTAAATTCGGTCCTGATCCCGAAGCTAGAGGAATATAGAGTTTGTTCTCTAGAGGATCTATCGATACTGCTCTTTTACGAAGAGTTCTTAAGATCCTTACAATCCTCGAAGCATAAGCGCTAACGTAAGAGCTTGCGAGCTTCTCTAAATTATCTAAAACCCGCTGAATAATCTGCTCTTGAGAGAGCTGATCTAGCTTAGTATGTTTAAGCGACTCAGCATCGACTGGAATCTCAACCATAAAAGCTGCGCCTATGCTTGCTCTCATCGTCGAGTCTAGTTCAGAAAGAACTGAGTAAGCATGATGGATATCTTGCAGATTCTCCCACTGAGGAGCAGGAAAATCTCTCCAATCAAAAAGACGGATAGTAGTGCGTGGAATTCTAGAACCCAGAGAAGTAGAAGTCGGACGAATGAATGGCTCCAGAAACTCGAGTCGCGACTTAGCAGTCTCTATATCGTCAAAAGTCATCCTCCTTTGAAGTTCGACTTCGAGAGCAGATTGAAGAGCTTGAGAAAGAAGAGACTCTGGCATAGCTTATGAACCCTCTACTGGAGCTTCTACCTCTATCGGGAGAATAGAGCTCAAGATGTTCGCTATCATGAGTGATCTGAGCGCTCTTTCCACCGATGAAGCTCCAGACAAAAGGAACTTACTAGTAAAACGAGGATTGCTCAGCACTACTCGTTCAATTTCAGCTATCGCGCTCTCTCTGTGCTGAAGACTTACAGGTTCAACTGAGGGCGATTTTTCGGGATCTCTAATCTTAAAGATCGCGATAGGCCTCTGCGCTAAAGCTCTGTCTAGCATAGTTTTCTCGGCAGCAGTTACTCTAATAGTTACAGCCTTCTTCTCTTGCTCTTCTTCTCTCTCTTCTTTAGTCTTCCATTGAGAAGAGAGAAGAGTCGAAGGTGTAAAAGTAAAAACATTGATCTTAACCGGCCTTGGCTTAACAAAAACACCTCGAAAAGATCCTCGATTAACTAGAATCTCAAAAATTTGCTTCAGAGAATCAAAAACAGCTTCAGAAACTTCTCTTTTCATGAGGCTCATAAAACTCGGATTCTCAAGCAAATAGAGTAGAAAAGAGCCTACAAAGTCTGGAGAAAGTGAAGCTGGACTCTGTAAGACCAGCTTACTGACTTCTTCTCCCTTGACTTTGATCGGCTGAGGAAAGCTTAAAGCAATATCTCCTTTAAAAAGAGAGAAAAACTTTTTCAACACTGGGATCCAGGGAGCTAGACCAGTCTGAGCTGCCTTTTCTAAGATCCCTTTTAAGACCTCAGCCGCTGTTTTGAAACCCTCTGAAGGAGGTGCAACTCCCCCCGGAATCCTGGCTACTTCAGGCTTCGAAGTTCTGGGGTCTCTTGCCAGAAGTTCAACCTCTCTCCCTGGAGTCTTGACTACTCTACTCATCAAATCCGCAGCAGAGATCAAAAATGGCAGAGCTTCTGGCTTCAGAGCGCCTGAACTCTCAAACAAGAGCTGAGAAAAGAACTTCCGAACATCTGAGCTCTCAAAAAGAAGCTGAACTTTTAGATTTTCAATAGACTCTTCTAAAGAAGAAAGAAGGGAATCAAAAAGCATAAATTGTCGAGCCTCTCTCGTAACTTTATTTTAGAAGTGACGTAGCACTCTCTGTTTTTAGATCTCTCAGAGAGAGCATCAATCAATCAGCTCTCTCGCGCTCTCTCTAGCTTTCCTCCTCACAAAGACATTAGTTCTCATTTATCGCTCTGCTTTTTGAACAACATTATGTATTCGTGTTTGAAAACATAAAAACCACCTGCTAGAGCTCTATATCGCCACAATGCTTTTTGGTTTCTTTTACCTCGTGTTTCTCCGAAATTTTTTACAATTATACTTTTTAATAAATATCCTCTTTTTAATACTTCATTCATACAGTAAAATCCCAAAGGTATCCATTCGCCCTTAGAATATTTATCACCAATAACTAAAGCAAAATATCTGCCCTTTTCTAAATATGGCGTTGCATTATCCACAACCGACCCGAACATTTTTAGAAATTCTTCTGTATTTTTCGCATTTGATAAATCTCTCTCATCTTTTGAAAACTTAATAATATCGTGGTATGGTGGATGCATAATGAGAAGTTGAAACCTATCTATGC